>OJAW01001471.1_pt1 | contig 13532 bp, 16 predicted proteins | sample 1589151 | NCBI WGS metagenome assembly OJAW01 (sample SAMN03283290) | human gut metagenome | biome: human-associated habitat; material: feces | host: Homo sapiens | place: Peru | collected 2012 | reverse complement strand
ACGCCCACGGTATCGCCCAGATAGATCTGTTCAAGGAACGCCACATCCTCATACCCGGAGGACTGCGCCAGCAGTGCCAGCTTCACGTCCCAGCTCACCGCGGGGACGCCGATGCGATTCTGCTTGATATAGGAGGCAGCTGCGGCCTGCAGCTGCTCCTGCGTTGGCTGCCGCTCGAAGCTGGAGGATAGATCCAGCGGCATAAGCCGCGTGTACCCATAGTCACCCTCTGCGTACACAGGCGCGGCCGTGACAGTGATATCGTTACCCCGCCAATACGGCACCGCGCCCGTGTAGCAATTGGCGCAGCTGGCGTCCTGTGTCAGATCGGTAAGGTTTTTCCCGTACCGCACCGAAACACCGCGGTCCGCTCCGCGGCGCGTCAGCAGCCGCACCGCCCACTCGTCAAACTCGTACTCGCCGCCGTATACGTCCAGCAGACTGCCTTGCTGACCGCCCAGCAGCCCCCACGCGCTGGAAGGGACCGTCACGGTCATGGTGGCCACGGTGGTCTTGTCGGTCGTCAGCGCAAAGGGAAAGTCTGTCGGCATCGCGTGGCTTTTAATGGCCGCCACGGCGGAGGGTGCATCCGCTGCCGTGAATGGAGACACCACATAGCCGCCGAGATCGTAGGCGATGTGCCGCGCGTAGATGGCCGCTGTGCCGCTCATGCCCGGCACGATGCGGTACACCCTAAAAGGCTGCAGCTTGCCGTCTGAGCCAACGGTAGCCCGGAGAATGGAACGCAGCGCGATCTCTCCGTAGTGGATGCCTTCCACCGGATAGTGCAGCTCCAGCTCGTACTGGCCGTTCAGCTCCTGCGTCACCTTGCAGGACATAGCGTCCGCGAGAACGCCCAGTCCATTGTCAACGCCCGCCGGGAAGCTTGTGCGGTCGGCGTCATAAAGGATCGGTTTCATAGTGTCCACCACCTCGGGATGATCTCCACGCTTGTGATGCCGCCCGTCCAGCGGACGGCGCTTTCTCCGGCCGGCAGCGTGGGAAACTCCGGCGCGGAGATGGTGCTGTTAAGGTTAAGCGCCCCGTAGTAGGCGTTCTGCGTGTCCGAATCGAGCACGATCACGCCGCGAGGCATGCTGTTGATGGTGACGGTCACATCGCCCACCGTCAGGGTGCCGGCCCCCGTGCCGGTGACGGTGATCAGCGGCTTCGCGGTGAATGCCGTGGGGTTCAGCAGGCTTTGCCCGTTGGACAGGCGGGATTCTGTCTCGCCCGATCGCAGCCAACGCTGCGGTTGGCAGCTGAACTCGATGGTCGCCCGCCCGAAGCGGTGCATGATGCTCTCCACGTCCAGCGGTCCCACGAAATAGGCATTCCGGAATGTCTCAAGGTCGTAGCTGTCCTCCAGACGCTGGTAGCCCTTCGGGGCGCAGAGCCACTGCGCCACCTCGCGCATGGCACGGGGCAGGCGGATGCGCTCCGCGCTGATGTAGACCTCGTATTGCTGGACGTAGTTCTCGTAGGCGTCCTGGGGGAAGATCAGGTCTCCGCTGCGTCCGGGGACGGACTGCACGTCCAGCTTCCGCGCCGCCAGCGGCATGGAGGGATAGCGTTCGACGACGACGTGAACGTCATCGGAGGATTTGCCAGCCCAGAAAATCACGCGAACACCGCCTCTCTTCTCTCCACCGCGCTCTGCAGCCTGTACATGACGGCGTCCGCCAGAGCGTTGACATCCTGACCCTCCGCGCCGTAGACGTTCAGCACTACGCCGCCCATGTTGGTGGTCGTTGTGCTGCCGGCGCCCGGCAAGGGGATGTCCGTCAGCGCGGCGAGCTCGTCACCCATAGCGCGCATAGCGCGGGGCATTGCCTGCTCTACGCCCAGCGTGATGCCGGGCGGGATGAATTTACCAACCTCGTCGGCAAAAACCTTTGAGGGGGAGTGGATGCCGAAGAAGTCCTTGATCCAGCCGACCACACCATCAACCCAGCCCCGGAGCTTATTGTAAAGCCATGCTCCGGCATTCTTTATTCCGTTGAAAATGCCTTTAACGATATTTAACCCCAGATTGATTGCACGACCGGGAAGCTCCCGCAGCCAGTCTATGGCAGACTGCACGCCATCGCGGACAGCTCTGGCTATATCGCGAGCTTTATCCGAAACAGCTGTACCTATATTGGTAAAGAAGGATCGTATGTTCTCGCCGGCAGTGGTGAACCAGGATACAATGCTTTCCACGGCACCGGCTATCCAGTCTTTGACGCTGGTCCAAATCTCAATAACGCCATTGCGGAAGTCCTCGCTGGTGTTCCAAAGTGTGATAATTGCCGTAACCAGCCCTGCCACGAGGGTGATGATTATCCCTATAGGGTTGGCGTTCATAGCGGCATTAATAGCCCACTGAGCAACTGTAGCCCCTTCGTTTGCCGCCTTGAAAGCGTTGATGGATGTAACCGCCGCGTTTATGAGAGACGCAACATTCCAGGTGATGAATCCGGCACCGATTCCCGCAATCAGAGAGACGATGTATTCGCCATTTTCCAAAATACTGGAGACGAAGTTTGCAATGGTCGTCGAAAACGATTCCCAGTCTACGCTTTCCGTCCATGCCACGAATTCGGCCGTAATATTCTGGAGAACAGGGGTAATCGCTTCCAGGAACGGCTCCCCGACTGCGGCCTTGAATTGTTTCCATGCCTCTTTGGCGTTACCTGTCACATTTTCCCAGCCGTCCATCTCTCGGCTTGCCTGGCCATAGGCTCCGGACAGCTTTTGCGACGCAACAATCTGATCAAGCAGTACCTGTGTGGTCTCGCCTGCCGTAACATCAAGGTCTTTATACTCTTTACCCAGGCTTTTCATTGCCTGCGCGTTTCGGGTTGCTTCCGTACTTGCGAAGCCCAAAGCGGCGTCGTTTGCATAGTTTCCCTTGGTATATGCCAACACCTGTTCAGTGGCCTCTTCGAGGCTCCTGTCGTAGTATGCGGCTGCATCAGCGGCCGCATAGGTCGCTTCGGTGGCAAACTTCAAAGCTGCCGCGCTATTCATGCCGCTGGACTTTGCGTAGGCATATAGCTGGGTATAAGCCGACTTCAAACGCGAGGGAAGGATACCTGCCGCATCACCAATAGTATTCAGCTCCTTGGTGGCACTGGATGCAAGGTCTCCGAAGGTCTGCGCGAACTGTGCATTCGTTGCTTTGACCTCGGCTGCAGCATCAATCATACCGGATGCAAAGTCTTTTACCGCACCAGCCATTTTTTTGAGCCCATCCACCACGAGCTCAGACAAAATATTCGCCTTCAGGACATCGCCAAATGAAATAGCCTTGTCGCCTCCGGAGTCCATCTCATTGCCCAGGTCCTCGACCCCGCGCTCTGTGTCCTGCAGTGCGTGCTGCATTTCCAGCAGCTTGGCGCGGGCCTTATTCAGCTGCTCCTCGTATTTCTGCGCCTCCACGCTGTTGGTGCCGTAAGTGGCCGCTGCTTTGCCCGCCTGGGCCGCCAGGGCCGCAATGTACTGCCGCTGCGTGGAGATCTGCTTCGTAAGCACCGCCGCCGTTTTGGCGTTTTTCTCCTCGGCGGAGGTAGCAGCCGTAAAGGACGCGGACACCAGCTTCATCTCGCTGGCCAGGGTCTTGGACTGCTGGATGATCTGGTTGATCTGCCGACGATATTCCGCCTCGCCGTCCACTCCGATCTTGGGGCCGATATTTACAGCCATAGGCTCACCTCACCTTCATAGCTTCGTCAAATGTCCAGTGCTTGCGTTTCTTCTTGGGCGTTGCGCCGTTGTAAATGGCAAGGCAGGCGATCATGTCCAGCATTTCACCGTATCTCGTGCACATGATCTCCTGCCTCCCCATATTCAGCTTTCGCCCGTAGAACAGGAGCCAGGCAAGATTCAGCTGGACGCCCGAGCCTTGCCGCTTTCTTTTTTTTCGGGCTCCACCTCCACCGTAGGCTTGCTGTCCTCCATCCAAGCGGTCAACGCCGCCTGCTGCAGCTGGGCGAACTCGTCCATCCGCAGTGTTAGGACCTCCTCCACCGTCAGGGGCTGCGGCTTATAGCCGGGGATCTCAAAGGCACACGCCTCCTCGTACCCCTCGCTCAGCGCGGCGATGATGGACGCAGAATCCCGCGCCATCTTACCGTACTGCCCCTCCAGCACCTCCCCCAGACGGCTGATGTCGCCGTCCGGGCAGAGGTCGGAGATCTTGGCGGAGGCACCCACCGTGAAGCGGAAGCCCACTTCTCTGCCGTAGATCTGCATAGACTCCTCCTCTTACGCCGCGCCGCCCAAAATCGCCTTGAGGACAGCTTCGGCAGCTGCCTCGGTAGGCTGATCCGCACCCACCAGCTTCCAGTCGTGGTTGGCGGTGTCGTCGCGCATCAGCGTGGCGGTCAGCTCCTGCGTCTGCCAGTCGATGGAATCTTCCTGCGTGGCGGCGTCCAGACCGGGCTGCTGGAACCGAGCCTTCGTCAGCACCACGGGCGCGTAAGTCACCACGCCGCCGCTCTGGTAGCGGACGATGAAGCCGATGCCCACGTAGGGGATCTCCATGCCGTCGCCGTAGTGGGAGACCTGCACCGCGCCGCCGCCCGCCTGGATCTCGGTGGCCTCGGGCAGACCAAGGATGAACTTTTCCGCCGCCGCCAGAAGCCCGTCAACGGTCAGCGTGGCGGTGCCGTCTGCGAAAACAGCCGCTGCGGTCTCTGCGGCGATGTTGTCGGCGTAGAATGTGTTGTCGTCCGTGGTATTCAGGGACAGGGACACGCTGACGCCCCGCGCCAGCAGCATTACGCCGCTGTAGGTGACCACACCGCCAGTGTTGGAATACTTAGCCACGTAGGGCTTACTGAAGCCCGTACAGACCTTTCCTGCTGCGCTCATAGCAGCACCTCCTATTTCATGATTTTTTCAATTTCGCGGCTGCACGCCGCGTCCATTGCCGCTTCCGCCGCCTTCTTGGCGGAGTTCACCGCCTTGTCCACAAACTTCGTCTTTTTGCGGAAGGTGGTGCCGCTGTTGACTGCTCTGGCAATCAGTGCGTTGGGCTGCCCTCGTGGGTACTTCTCCGTCCGGGTGGAGTTGTACCCATCAAAGCCAACCTTGACGTTGATAAACCCGTTATCGTCCTTCAAGCGACTGATGCCAAATCCGTCCAGAAGCCCCGACTTCTGCGGCAGGGTGACGGTATCAACCAAGCCGCCGTCCCGGGCGCGGCCGTCGCCCACAGGCAGAGCCTGTATCGCGCGCCGCACCGAATCCGCCACGACTGCGGCACCGGCATAGACTGTCTTACCCACCACGCCGTCCTTGGTGGACTGCTGCAGCTTGTTCAGCTGCTTGATGTAGTTGTCGATGCCGCCGAACTGGAACGTAGCCATCAGGCAAACACCTCCCAGTCCCACTCGTAGTGCCAGAAGCCGGTTTCCTCCTCGAACTGGCAGCTATTCAGGCTCCAGACGATCTCCGCTGCGTCAAAGGCGGACTCCAGCTCATCCCGCCAAGGGTCAAACTCCTGCTTCGTGAACAGATCTGTGGAGCCGGTGACCGCTTTCTCGGCGTGGACGCCGCCGGCCTCGAAGTCGTTCGCGCCGTCCTCCTGCCAGACGAGATAACGGTCGGACTGGATGCGCCCGCCGTGGCTGACGGCGGCGGTCACGGCGAGGTGCGCCGCGATAATTCGCTGTGCCCACAGGGGCGTCCTGTCGGTGCCCGATTCGGGCACATTTCGCTTTTTACTCATGGGACACCTCGTACTTCTGCTCGATCCGGACGAGCGTCAAGTCCATGGACGGAGGGTAGACGTCCTGCAGCTGCTGCACCAGCTCGATGCCGTACTGCGTGCCGTCTTCCGTGACGGCGATGCACTGGGGATTCACCGCCGAGCGCGTCTGCGTCCGGATCACACGCTCCACCTGCACCTGCGCCTGCTTGCCGCTGTAATACCGCTGCAGACCGACCCGCCGCTCCGCATAGAACAGCGTTTCCACCAGCGTAGGCGTGGGCTTGGGCTGGTAGCCGGGCTGGGCGGTGTCCGTTATTGTGTAGATTTTGACCACGCCGTCCCGGTAGGGCTGCGTGATCTGCCGGTCGTCAGGGCGAAACGGTAGCTTCCGCATAGCTCTTCACCTGCCTGTCGTTCTGCATAGCCAGCAGCCGGTTCAGATAGTTCGCCTCGAACACATCCAGCGCGTCGCTCAAGCCGTAGCGGACGTACTCCTTCAGCAGCGTCAACGGCTCCCCGGGGTTCCGGTAGTCGCCAGCTTCGCCGAGCTTCCCGTCAATGTAAGCCTCCCCGGAGGCGATGAGATCGGACACTTTAGTGTCCGTAGCCTCATCGCTCCAGGTGATGTTGCAGGCGAGCTTGACGGACGACAGCAGCGCGGCGTTCACCTCGCCCGCCACCGTTAAGACTTGGTGACGGTGACCTTGTAGGTCTTGGTGGTGGTGCCGTCAGCAGCGGTCACAACGACCTGCAGGGTGTTGCTGCCGGTCTTCCACGTGGCGGCGGTGCCGTTGTCGATCTCGGTGCCGTTCACGGTCAGCTTCATGGCAGCCGCAGCGTTGCCGGGTACAGCGGTCACCACATCAGACGCGTTGGTAGTGGTCGCGGTATAGGTCAGGGTGCCGGAGGCGAACGCGGGGGTCAGAGTCAGATCGCCCACAGTCAGAGCGGTCAGCGTGGCGTCGGTAGACGCTGCGGGAGGATCCACCTGCGTCACCTTGTAGGTGGCGGGCGTCAGACCGGAGATGTCCAGCACCAGGAAGGCGTTGTTGTCCAGCGGCATGCCGTTGGCGTAAGCCTTGATCAGATAGACGCGCTCGTCCTCCAGGAAGCGGTAGTGGTCGCTGTACTCGATGCGCCCCTCGGGGGAGGTGCCCGCCATCGCCAGATAGCGATAGGCGATGCCGATGACAGCCTTGCCGCGGGGCAGCGCGTGGGTCTGGATGATGTCCATGGGATAGGGCAGGACGTCGTTCCGGTAGGTGCCGTCCGGTGCCATCAGCGTGGTGGCGGGCATGACCTTCTGCAGATAGTCCTGGGAGTTGACCAGCAGGATCACATCACGGACACGGCGAGGCTTGCCGTTAGGATCGGCTGCCACGATGGACAGAAGATTGCCCACAGTGTGGGGGGACAGATCATCCACCTTGACGGCAGCCTTCTCGGGGTATGCGCCACCGGTGACGGTGACGCCGTCGCCCACCTGACGGATCATGCCGATGGGCTTCTTGTTTCCGTCGCCGGCGACGATGCCCGCCTCAAGACCGTTGCTCAGTGCCTCATAGAGCGTCTGGCGGATGAAGTTGTCCAGCCACTCCGCGCCCAGCTCCAGCATCGCCTTGCAGACAGGCAGGAATGCGGACAGCTTCAGCAGCGTGGTGGGGATCTTCTTAATGCCAGCGGTCAGCTCCTTGACAATGTCGTCGCACAGTTCGCCCCACACAGCCTCCTCGTAGCCGTTGGTATTCACCATGATCTCGACGGCACCGCCGGTGGCGCGGAAGTTGATGCGGCTCAGCAGAGGATGCGCCGTCTGCAACTCGTCAAAGACGGAATCAATGACGGTGGTGGGCAGCGTCTCGTCCAGACCGGTGACGGCCTGCCGGGGGTCGGTAGAGCGCATAGCTGCGGCCAACTTCTGGTAGTAGCTGCGCTCCTCGCTGGTCAGCTGGTGGACGCCCCGCTGTGCAAGGATGCGGGAATCAACTTCATGCTGGAGGTCGTCGAACCTTTGCTCATACTCTGCCTGAACGTCCAGGCTGATGCGCTGCATCATCTCGTCCAGAACGGAAGAGAACGCGCCGGTGTCGCCGGAGACGGCAGCCTGCTGGAGAGCCTGCCGCAACTCCTCGCGGGTACGAATGTCATTGTTTTTCATTCTTTTTCTCCTTTCGATTCTCAAGAAAACAGTCCGAGAACTTTGTTGATTTTTTCAGGGCTTCCACCGCCCTGGGGATCCTTGTTGGTCGCAGGCACAGAGGGATCCGCTGTCAGGTCGCGGAGCTGCGCCGCCAGCGACTTCTGGTACTGGAGATGCTGCTCCATGCCGGCGTTCATCTTCTGCAAGATGGTGGACGCGCCGCTCATGTCGGCGTCAGCATCGGCAAGACGATCCGCGAGACCGAGCTCAACACACTGCTCAGCGGTCAGCCACGTTTCCGCGTCCATCATCTCCGACAGACGCTCCTCCGTCAGCTTGTCGCCGGCCTTCAGCAGATACGCCTGCCGCCCCGCAGCGTTAATGACGTCCAGGTCATCCGCCGCCTTCCGCAGCTCCGCGGCATTGCCGCAGGCGCACATCCACATGTTGTGAATCATCATCAGGGTGTTACGCGGCATAATCACCTCGTCGCCCGCCATGGCGATCACAGAGGCGATGGAGCAGGCGAAGCCGTCCACGTGCACCACCTTCCGCGCCGGGTGACGCTTCAGCTGGCTGTAGATCGCCGTGCCTTCAAAGACGCTGCCGCCGTAGCTGTTGATGTAGATCTCGATGCGCGACACGTCGGGATGTTTTGCCAGCTCCTCGCGGAAATGCTCCGCGCTGTTGTCGCTCTGGACATACCGCCAGTCCTCCCAATCGAACTCCTCGCCCTCTACGTCGCCATAGATGTAGAGCTGCAGGACGCCCTCCGCAGCCTGCTTGATTTCCCAAAGGGGTTTCCTCATGCGTTTCCTCCTTCCGCGCCACCGAGCACAGAGGTCTCCGCGCCCAGCGTTGCAATATTTTTTGTGAGATAGTGCTTGTCCGCCCAATCCTCCGAGATGGCGGGCAGACCCGCCGCCCGCAAGACTTCGTTGATGGAGAACACGCCGGAGCCGACGAGCTTCTCCACGTTCGCCGCGTTGGCGAACATATCGAAGTGGCGGATGCTGCTGGTGTCAATGCGGAGATAGTCGCCGCGCTGGATCAGGTCGTAGCCGTATCGCTTGCGGTTGATCTCCTCCTGCAGCTGGTCGCAGATGGGGTCGATGCAGCCGGTCAGGAACCTGCCCTGCGCGTCCTCCGTGCCTTGGATGCTGCCATCCACCAGCACCGCCGGGATCTGGAACGCTTTCGCCGTGAACGCGAAGATGTCCTTCATCTGGCTCTGGATGTCCGACAGCTCTACAGCAGCCTTGCCGCCCTCGTTCGTATAGGCGTAGCCTTCAAACTCCGGCAAAACTGCTCCATCAGAGTCGAGGAAGGTTTTCACCTGCTCCTCGATCATCTGCGAAAACTTCTGCGTGAAGTCATCAGCGCCGGAGGCCAGCTGACTCACGTGGACTTTCCAGTGCTGCCCCTTGTCCCACGCATACCGCCGCATGGCGGCATTGATGAGCCGCACATAGGAGCCGTACAATCCATCCAGCACCGGCTTGATGTTCACGTGGTTCAGCGTGAGATGTAGAACCTCCCGTTCGCGGAAGGTCTTATCGTAGGACACATCGCCCACTTGCACGTTTGTGTACTCGTTCTGCTTGCTGGGATAGCTGCCGCCGGTCATATAGCTGTCTGCCACGACCAACGCGTCATAGCCCTCCCGCTGCCGGGTGCTGATGACCAGCACCTCGTTGTCCACAAGCAGCTTCGCCACCAGCTTGTGCAGGAACGCCGTGGAGTTCTGGTTCACGTTCGGCTCCACATTCCAGAGATAGTGTTCGCGCTCCCGAACTTCCTTGCCTTCCCGGAACGTCCGGAATTCGCAACGCCCGACGGCGTTGGCGATCATGTTCGCGCAGATCCAGAAGCACGTATCCCGCAGCTGAAACTCCTGCGCCGCTGCCAGAAGATCGCGGCACGTGATCTCCACCGTGGTGGGAGAACGAGCCTTGCCTCCGGCGAGCCACTTCCAAAAATTAAGTGCCATTGCCCACCTCCTATAGCCGGATCGCGCCGATGGGCGGCAGCTTCACCGGCTCGCCGGTGCCAAGCACCGCCTCCTCGGTCATAGATGCCACCAGAGCCATGAACGGGTCTGTCTTCCGGCTCTTCGGTTCGATCTTGGCGTAATAGAAATTTCCTGTATTCGTACCGGCACGCTGGCCGCTGCGTACTCTCTTGGTGTTGTTCACCGCCCAGCGCAGGGGCGGGTTGTCGCCCCATGTGAACTGGTCGCGGTCAAAGCATTCCTGGATCACCGGGTCTACCTGCATGATGTCGCTGGGGCGAACCAGTTTCACGCGGTTCTTGTCCCTGGCGTCAAAGCCGATGCGCCGCATGGCGTCGCTCACCAGCGTCCAGCGAAAGTGGTCCATTGCCAGCTTGACGATGTTGTACTTCAAGCCCATCTCCTTCAGGTAGTCCGCCAGGAGATTGGGGTCGATGCTCACATCATCCACCACCGTCAACTTTCCCGCCTCCGCCCAAGATCGCCACGGGGCGACGATGCGGGAGAGCGACCGGCTCTGCAGGCAGACCCACGAATGGTTGATGTCATAACGCTGCGCTCCGATGCGGAAGTGCAGATTGACGCTCGCCCAGTCGTTGATCTCCGCGTAGTCGATGCCGGCCACGCAGGACTTCCCGCGAAGATCCGGCAGCGGCCGGTTGGTCGCCTTAACCTTGGCATAGTCCGTCACGCTGATCTCCAGCTGGCCGGCGCGGATGCCCATCCGCTTTGTCAAGAAGTCCCCGTTCTGCTCCGGGTTGACTAGCCAGTCCGCATATTCCTCCTCGATCTCTTGCCGCAGGTGTGGGACATAGGACAGCGACGGGTTCGCCATGAACCAGTTCTCCGGGTCGTTGACCTGCTCCCGGTTTTCCAGACAGCAGATGAATGGGAGATAACCGCCCTCCGGCTCCGCCTCGTTCTCGAAGAGGATCCGCCGCCCCTGGGCTATGAAGTCGTCCAGCGGGCCATCAGACACGTCGCCGTTCGATGTGAACATCCCGATACGCGGCTGCCCGACCTTACCCAGCCCGGTGACGAAAACCTTGTAGTTGTTGTAGTTTTCAAAGGCGTGGACTTCGTTAAAGACAACCTTGCCGGAGCGCATACCGTCCCGCCCCTTCGGGTTATTGGTGCGCCCTTTCATCACGCCCTTGTTCTTCCGACCCTGCACCATCTCCTTGGTGTGGTAGTAGTGCCGGTTGAGCTTCGACTCCCACTTGGGGGATTCAAGGACTTCTGACAGATCCTTCACCGGTGTGACCGCCTGCTCCTCGTTGTTGGCGCACACGTCCACGTTGTAGTTCTTCACGGGGTTGTAGGGGGAGATGGAGCATGCGCCGTCAAAGGCGATGAAGCCGTCCTTGCCTGCACCGCGCCCCACCATGCAGAGCAGCTTCTTCCACCGCGGACGCCCGTCGGCGCGATAGGTGCAATCCCACAGCGCGAGGAGAAACTCCTCCCAAGGGAACAACCGCTCGTAGGGGAAGTAGCGCAGCAGACTCAGATACCGGCGCAGCTGCTCCGTGTCCACGTAGATGTCCTCCGTATCGAACACGCGGCGGATCATCGCCACCAGCGCGTGCTGCTCTGGACAGGCGCGGGGGTTGTTGGACTCAACGATCTCGATATAGCGCAGAACCTCCGCGGGGATCTCACAGCTCATCGTCATCATCGCTCCGGGCGGCTGCCGCCAGAGCGTCCTCCTTAAAGCCCAGCGTGGTGAAGATCGCCAGCATCTGGCGGGAGACCTGAATCTCCAGCGACACGCTGCGGTTCTCCATCAGCCGCCCCCGGTCATCCGTGACGGTCAGCCCGCGCCGGGCGATGTCGTCCCGCAGCTCCTGCCGCCGCACCCAAAAGTCCATATATTCCTGCACCTTGTCGCGGTACACATCACCGTCGAGATCCCTTTCGATCAGGTTCTGCAGCATCGACTGCCGGAGCTCCTTATAAGCCTCCGTCAGCCGGTAGTTCTTCCGCTTCTGCGGAGGCGCGTCATGACCCGCCCGCTGCGCTTCCAGATGCCGCGCCATGGACACGTTCTTCTTCGCTGCGGCGACCTGTTCTTTTCTCAGGAGGATCCTCCCGTCCAAAGACAGCCGATCAAACGACTCGCGAAAAGATTCTCCGTAATTCTCACAGCACCAAGAATCAAGATCGGATTCGCTGCAACCAAACCAGCCAAACAGCTCCTCCGCAGTGCACTGCATCACGCAAAGGCTTTCGAACTGCGAACGATTCAACTTTCTACGTGGTGCCATAACTACCCTCCCTAAACTTTAACTGCCTTTCTCCCGGTGAATTTCTCCCACCGGTCAATGATGACGTCCACATACTGCGGATCAAACTCCATGCAGTAAGCGCGCCTACCATTCTGCTCTGCCGCCATAATCGTTGTGCCGGATCCTGCGAACAGGTCGAGAACATTTTCTCCAGGCTTGCTGGAGCACTGCATCTGGTAGTCGAACAATTTAATCGGCTTCATGGTCGGATGCTCCGCAGACCTAACCGGCTTTTCAAAATTAAGCACTGTTGTCTGCCGGCGATTCCGGAAAAAGTAGTGTTTGCCGCCGTCCTTCCAGCCATACAAGCAGGGTTCGTGACCATCCTCATCAATCTCGGATTCTCCATATAAGCACGCCTCATGCCTCCACTGGAAGTCAGATCTTCCAAAGGTTGAAGAATTTTTTACCCAGACGAGGCATTGATGCACACGCAGCGCAGTATTTTTGATAGCCGCACGGAAGCTAAACCCGCCTTCGCCATCAGCGTGCCAAACATAGAATGGCGCGCCGGGCTCCATGCTCATAGCCGCGTTTGTAAATGCGCTTGTCAAGAACTCCATAAACGCAGATTCGCTCATGTTGTCTCCTTTGATTTTTCCGGCGGCCCCCTGATAATCCACGTTGTACGGCGGGTCGGTAAGAAGCAAGTGCACATGTGCCCCCCCCCACGAGCGTCTGTACGTCTGCGAGAGACGTGCTGTCTCCGCACATCAGCCGGTGATCTCCGAGCCGAAAAACGTCGCCAAGCTTGCTCTTAGGAGTCGCAGGAGGGGAAGGTTCGTAGTTGTCCTCTACAACGGAATCATCTAATTTATCCGGCAAGCCCCACTCGAAATCGAACGCCGACAGATCCAGCTCCGGCAGCTCGGCGGCCAGCAGGTCGAGATCCCACGGGCTCTCGTTGGTCTTGTTGTCCACCAGACGCAGGGCGTTCACCTGCTCCGGCGGCAGATCGTCCACGCAGACGCAGGGCACCTCGACCACGCCCAGCTTCTCCGCCGCCAGGGCGCGGCAGTGACCAATGACGATCACGCCGTCCCGGTCTACCACGACCGGCTGCACAAAGCCGAACTGGCGGATGCTCTCCGCCACGTTAGCCACCTGCGCGGCGTCGTGCTTTTTGGCGTTGGCGCGATACGGCTTCAGCTCCGCCAACCGCCTGTTTTCGATTCGCATAAGGTCACCTCCTGTGCCCGATTCGGGCACCGATGTCTGCGGCTTTGCGGGACGGGCGGACACGCCGCCCGAACCGTGGGAAAAGGAAAAGAGTACTTCCGGAGCTGCCCGCCCCGCAAAACCGCAGTTTATTCTGAAATTGCCCGGCGATCCTCGCGCCCACGCGCAGCGCGGCACCGCGCAGATGCGAGAATCTCGGGATTGTCCTGGACCCCCGCG
>OJAW01001468.1_pt1 | contig 13550 bp, 12 predicted proteins | sample 1589151 | NCBI WGS metagenome assembly OJAW01 (sample SAMN03283290) | human gut metagenome | biome: human-associated habitat; material: feces | host: Homo sapiens | place: Peru | collected 2012 | reverse complement strand
TGTACGTTGTATTTAAAGAAACTTGCAATAGTGTTAATAGATTACAAATTAGAAACATATTAAAAAATGATTTATAGGAGGAATTATGTTAGAGTTAAAAGAAATTAGTAAGAAATATTTTATTAAAAAGAATAGAGAAGTTTTAGCACTTGATAATGTCAGTATGGATTTTAAAGGTAAGAAATTTTATGGAATTATGGGGCATTCTGGATGTGGTAAATCTACTTTGATTAATATTATTGGTTTAATTGATAAACAAACCAGTGGTGAATATCTTATTGACACAGTCGAAGTTAGTAAGTTATCTGAAGATGAAAAAGCAGAACTTCGAATGAAGAAAATTGGATTTGTTTTTCAAGATTTCTTTTTAAATCCTAGACTCACTGCTTTAGAAAATGTAATGGTACCAATGCTAATTAATAAAGATATTCCAAAAGAAGAAAGAGAAGTTATAGCAACTAATTTACTTAAAGAATTAGGACTAGAAGATAGAATAAATCATAAACCTAACGAATTATCTGGTGGTGAAGGACAAAGAGTTGCCATTGCTAGAGCACTTGCTAATAATCCAGATATCATACTTGCAGATGAACCAACTGGAAATCTAGATAAGAAAAATGAAACAATGGTCTTTGATATTTTAAAGAAATTAGTTAAAGAAAAGAAAAAATGTGTTATTGTCGTTACCCATAATAATATTATTAATGACTATGCTGATGTTATCTATAAACTTGATAATGGGAAGTTAGTTAAATGAAAATAATATTTAAAACTTTCTTGTTTAAGAAAAATATCAAAAGAAGATTTATTGTATCTATCTTATTATTTTCTTTATTGTTTTTACTATTTAATATTAGAAATACTATAAGTGGTATTATCTATGATAAATTAAATATTGATGATAATAAAATGATTAATATAGTTTTAAATAACGAAGAAGACATAACTATAATAAAAGATATTTCTTACATAGATAACATATTTGAAAACGGAGATGAGTATGTAATTATATTTAAAGAATATAATGATATTGATAGATTTAAAGAAGAATACGGAGATTATTTAACCAAATTAAGTATTAATTATGTTGATACTAGTGAAGTAAAAGATTTTGAAGTAGTTAATCTATTACTCTTAATTGTTATTGTTATCACCTTAATATCATTATTTATTCTTACCATTTTTAATATGATAGAAACAGTCCTAGAAGAAAAAGAAGAAATTGCCTTATATAAATTAATGGGATATAAAAATAAAAGAATATGTTTTATGTTATTTTATGTTTTACTTATCTCTTATAGTTTAATATATTTAATTTCTATTATTATTAATTTAATATCAGTTAATATCGGTAATATCTTTTGTCATATTGCAGGCTTTAATTACACTTATTACTTTATCATATATTTAATATTATTTGGAGTTATTATCATTACTAATTTCATTACTTATTTAAAAATCAAAAATATTACTCCATATGGAATGAAAAATAGTAATAGATATTAAAAAAATATAGAAAAATAATTTAAAGTGTGTTACAATATATTTAATTAGAAGGAGAGTTTATGGAAACAATAATTAAGAATACTGAAGAAAAAATGAAAAATACAATAAGTAATTTAGAACAAAGATTTACTAATGTAAGAGCAGGTAGAGCAAACCCTAATATGTTAGATGGAATATCAGTAGAATATTATGGTGTACCTACACCAATTAAAAGTTTAGCAAATATTAGCGTTCCTGAAGCAAGACAATTAATGATTAAACCATTTGACCGTGGAGTTTTAGGAGCAATTGAAAAAGCAATATTTGAAGCAAACCTAGGAGTTACTCCAAATAATAATGGGGAATGTATTTTTATAGTTATTCCTGCATTAACCGAAGACAGAAGACGTGAATTCGTTAAACAAGTAAAACAAATTGCCGAAGAAGCAAAAATTGGCCTTAGAAATATTAGACAAGATGCCAATACCACAATTAAAAATCTTAAATTACCTGAAGATGATGAAAAAAGAGGTAACGAAAGAGTACAAGACTTAATTAATGAATATAATAAAATAGTCGAAGAAAAACTAAAAGCAAAAGAAACTGAACTTATGACTATATAATTGACAAAATAAATTGTTTGTGCTATCATACTCATTGTTTTTTAAGGGGGGGAAACAATATGATAGAAAGAAGACAAATGTTTGTTCCATCATTAGAGAATTTATATTTTATTCAAGAAAATGGTGGAAACGTCTATAAGTATCTTATCTGCAAAACTATTGAAAAAATAGTTTTAGATGGCATTAATTATCCTGGTATTGGAATGTTAGAAATGTATGGTGGTAGTTTTAGTGACTTTAGGGAAGACTCAAACATTGCTAAAGCAGTATGTAGAATGTATCCTGAAGAAATCAAATACTCTAAAACTATGCAATATGAACCAGACTTATGCTTAAAGCTTATATCAGAACCACCACAAGAAGATAATAGCCTTGATAATTTAACTTACTTTAATCAAACTATATTAAATAATACTGTTGTTATAAACCAAGTTATTAAGAGACTATCTAAAATCTTACTTGCTAATCCAAAATATAGATTTACATATAAAAGTAATAGCCTATTAAACGATATATTATTATGTAAGTTAGATTTAGATAATGCATACTTATATGGTAATAATGATAATACAATTCTTGGAATTGAACCAGCTTACTTAATTAAAAATCCTGATTATTACCGAAATAATCATATAAAATTAAGTAAAGCATTAAATGCTGGTATTGATACTTATGGTTTAAGATATGACTTACCTTTAGAGTTCGCTTCCGAATATAAAGGAAAAGATATTTTAACTTATCAACCTCATAAGGTTAAAAAATTAATTAAATGTATAAATAATGAACTATGATAAGGAAGTAGTAATACTTAAAAATAATTTATAGAGAGTTAGTGTTGCTGGAAAACTAATAATTATTTGAGTATGAATTCACCCTTTGAGTTCATTCGGTTAATACCGTTATAATTTTTAAGAAGTAAATAAGGTGGTACCACGATTTATTCGTCCTTTGGTAGCATCTTTTTATATTGGGAGGATAATATATGAATAAAGATTTAATTTTAAAAATGGAAGAAGACTTAAAAAAAGAATTTACTAGTGATATTAATTTAGAAAAATTAAATGAATTAAAAATTTTATATCTAGGTAAAACAGGTAAAATAACTGAATTATCAAAAGAAATTAAAAACGTAGCAAATGAAGATAAAAAAGAATTTGGTATGTTAATTAATGATGTTAGAAATTTATTTAATTCTTTATACGAAGAAAAATTAAAAGTTTTAGAATTAGAAAAATTAAATAAAAAATTAGAAAGTGAAAAAATAGATATTAGTTTACCTGCAACAAATATTAATATTGGAGCACCAAACATATTAGAAAGAATAATCGAAGAAGTCGAAGAATTACTTATGTCTATGGGATATGATGTAGTTGATGGACCAGAAATCGAAGAAGATAAATTTAATTTTGAAATGCTAAATATACCAAAAAATCACCCAGCAAGAGACGCTCAAGATACATTTTATATCAAAGATGATGAATTATTACTTCGTAGTCAAACTAGTCCCGTTCAAGCAAGAACTATGTTAAATGGAAAAGGAGTTACCCCAATTAGAATGATTTGTCCTGGTAAAACTTATCGTAGAGATGATGACGATGCAACACATTCACATCAATTTATGCAAATCGAAGGATTACTAGTTGATAAAGATATTAGTTTATCTGATTTAAAAGGAACCTTTGATGAAATTGCTAAAAAATTATTTGGTAGTAACGTTGAAACAAGATTTAGACCTAGTTATTATCAATTTACTGAACCATCAGTAGAAACAGATATTAGTTGCTTTAATTGTCACGGTAAAGGATGTCCTATTTGTAAAAATACCGGTTGGATAACAGTCGCAGGTGCTGGTATGGTTCATCCAAATGTTCTTAAAAATTGCGGTTATGACCCAAGTATTTGGACTGGTTTTGCATTTGGCTTCGGTGCTGAAAGACTAGCAATGTTAAAATATGGTATCAATGATATTAGAACATTTTATAACACTGATTTAAGAGAAGTATCTACTTTTGATAGAAAGGATAGTGAATAATATGATTAGTTTAAACTGGATAAAAAATTATATTGATATTGACGACCAAAACCTAGAAGAACTTGCTGTTAAAATAACTAAAGCAGGAGTAAATGTAGAAAAAGTAATCACTAATCATATAGATAACTTAGTTATTGGTGAAGTTTTAGAATGTAATCTTCACCCTGATTCAGACCATTTACATATCTGTTTAGTTGATGTTGGAAGTGAAAAACTACAAATAGTCTGCGGTGCTCCCAATGTTAGAACTGGATTAAAAGTAATTGTTGCCTTGCCAGGCGCAGTATTACCAGGAAATTTTGAAATAAAAAAATCTAAAATTCGTGGCGTAGAATCAAATGGTATGTTATGCGCTTTATATGAACTAGGTTTGGAAGAAAAAACTGAAGAAGCATATAATAAAGGTATCGAAGAATTAGGTAGTGATGCCAAAGTTGGTACAGACCCTTTAAAATACTTAAATATTGATGATACAGTATATGAATTAGACGTTCATAAACATAGAAATAATGACTGTTATTATCATATAGGTTTTGCTTATGAAATTGGTGCTATTTTAAATAGAAAAGTAACTCTACCAGATAATTCTACTAAACCTATTAGTGATAATATTAATTCCCATTTTAACCTAAAAGTAGAAAGCAAAAATTGCCCTTATTATCTTGCTAAAATGGTTACTGATGTTAAAATTGGAGAGTCTCCAGAATTTATAAAAAGAAGACTAACTTCCGCAGGAATGCGTAGCATTAATAACGTTGTAGATATATCAAACTATGTAATGCTTGAATACGGACAACCTCTTCATTTCTTTGATAAAGATAAATTAGGAGATAAAATAGTTGTAAGAGATGCTTTAGAAGAAGAAAAAATTATTACTCTAGATGGCAAAGAAAGAATACTAAAATCTAATGACATTGTTATTACTGATGGAACTAAACCAGTATGTATTGCTGGAGTTATGGGTGGAGAAAATACGGAAATTAGTAATGATACTAAAACTATCTTAATAGAAAGTGCTATATTTGATGCTTTTAATATTAGAAATACTGCCTCAAGATTAAATCTAAAAAGTGAAGCATCAATTAGATATGGTAAAGGACTTGACTATGAATATACTAATTTAGCAATTGAAAGAGCGTGTCATTTACTAGAAAAATATGCAGATGCTAAGGTACTTAGTGGTACAGTTATTTATGATAATATAGTTAAAACCAAGAAAGAAGTTAGTTTTAAATGTGAAGAAGTAAATAAGATGTTAGGTATCGAAATTAGTAAAGATGATATGGAAGTAGAGCTTACTAGACTTGGTTTTGAATACACTTATAATGACGGAAAATTTAATGTTACTATTCCTAATCGTAGATTAGATATTGACCCTAACGTTAACGATATTGCCGAAGAAATAGGTAGATTATATGGTTATCATAACCTTGTTTCAACATTACCAAAAGTAGAAATTAGAAAAGGAGTATATGTTGGAGATATAAAATATAGAAAACTTATTTCTAAAAGATTAAGAAGTCTAGGTATCAATGAATGTAAAACTTATACTTTAGTTAGCCCTAGTATGGCAGAACTATTCAAATACGAAAATAAAAATAATATAACATTACCTAATCCAATGAGTATTGATAAATCAGTAATTAGAACTACTTTAATTCCATCATTATTAAATACTTATGAATATAATAAAGCAAGAAAAGTTAATGATGTATTTTTATATGAAATAAGTAAAACATATGATAACAATTATAACGAAGATACAAAGATTTGTGTTCTAATGAAAGGTAATTATATCCTAAATAATTTTAATAACGTTAAAGTTAATACAGATTTTTACCTAATAAAAGGAATAGCAGAAAATATCTTAAATTATCTAGGACTAAAAAATAGATATTCATTTAAAAGTGCTGAAATATGTAATATGCATCCTTATATGAGTGCTAGAATATATTTAGATAGAGAAGAAATTGGTATAATAGGTAGAGTTCATCCGTCATTATATAAAGATGATATATATGTACTTGAAATGTCTTTGAATAAACTAATCAAACCAGTAAAACCTATCAAATATAAACCATCATCAAAATACCCAATGATTAGTAAAGATTTAGCATTTATTGTTAATAAAAATACCTTAAGTGAAGAAATAGAAACCATCATTAAAAAATCTGGTGGTAGATTACTTACTGATATTAAAGTATTTGATGTATATACCGGTGAAAACGTTAAAGAAAACGAAAAATCTATCGCATATTCACTTACATTTAATGACCCAACTAGAACTCTAACCGAAGAAGAAGTAATGGAAGTATTTAATAAAATTATCAAAGATGTATGTTCTTCAGGATTAGCAAAATTAAGAGATAATTAAAAAGTTATCTCTTTTGTTATATTTAGTTAAATTTCTTTACAAACAGATATTAAATATGATAAAATTAACTTGTAAAAAATGGTGTGAGGTGCTTTATGTATATTTTTAATCTAATTAATGATTTTAATACTTTAGATGTTATTATATTAATTGTAGTTATCTTTATCTTTATATTTTTAGTTTTCCTAACTTCAAGTTTAATGAAAAAAAATAAAGAACTAAGAGAAGCTTTGTCTAAAAATATAAAAAATGACGAAGAAGAAATTCCCTTAAAGAAGACTAACTCTTTTGTTAAAGAAGATGCCTTTGTTAAAAATGATGTAGTTAATAATGTTGCTAATAATATAGAAGGTATAAATAATATAGATATAAATAGTAATAGAAATATAGATACAAATACCAACGAAGCAGTAATTAATAAAAATAATATAGATGATGAAATAATAATTAATAATAAAGAAATTGATAACAAAGAAGTTGATAATAAATTGATTTCTGATATCAAAGAAGAAATTAAATTAGAAGACAATATAAGCACAATGAATAAAAATGACATCGATGAGATATTAAATAAAATACCAGTTACAGAAAGTGGTCCTTATAAAAGAAATGTTCTTAGAGAAATTAATACTAGAAGTCAAACTTCCCCAGTAAATATTGGTAATGTTACAGTTGAAGTTCCTAAAATTAAAGTAACTAGTTATGTTAAAAAAGAGGAAATACCAGAAAATAATAAGAATATTAATACCTCAGAGGACTCTAATAATATTAGTAAGAGTTTAGATGATCCTAATAATCAAAATAATATTACTCAAAATAATACTACTCAAAATAATAAAGATTATTTACAAGAAATATCTGAAAAAATAGCAAGTGAATTAACCCCACACACTATTGAACTTACTGATTACGAAAAACAACAAGAAGAAGAAGCAATTATTAGTTATCAAGAATTACTAAAAACAAAAGATAATAACGAAGATAATTATGAAAATGATGATGAAGAAATTGATTCATTTATTGATGAATTAAAAAAGTTTAGAACAAATTTAGAATAGGAGTGTAATAATATGGAAAGATATGTTGGAACAGTAGTAAGAGGAATTAGAACACCAATTATTAAAGAAGGTAATGATTTAGCAAGTATTGTTGTTGAATCTTTATTACGTGCAAAAGAAAGCGAAGGATTTGAATTTAGAGATAAAGATATAGTTGCAGTAACCGAAGCAGTTTGTAGTATTGCTTCTGGAAATTATGTTAGTATTGATGAAATAGCAAGTGATATTAAAAATAAATTTCCTAGTGGTGAAATTGGTATCGTATTTCCAATATTAAGTAGAAATAGATTTTCAATGATTTTAAAAGCAATTGCTCGTGGAGTAAACAAAATAACTATGCAACTTAGTTACCCATCAGATGAAGTAGGTAATCACTTATTTGATGATAACTTATTAGATGAATATGGCATTAACCCTTATAGTGATGTACTTTCTTTAGAAGAATATAATAAGTATTTTGGTAATATAGTTCATACATTTACTGGAGTTAATTATGTTGATTTTTATAAAACTTTAGTAGAAAGTGAAAATTGTAAAATAGATTTTATATTCTCAAATAATCCAAAAACAATTCTAGATTATACTAAAGACGTACTTGCTTGTGATATTCATACTAGAGAAAAAACAAAGAAAGTTCTTAAAGAAAATGGTGGAAATATTATTTTAGGACTTGATGACATTATGTGTGAAAGCATTAATGGTAGTAAGTATAATTTACAATATGGATTACTTGGTTCAAATAAATCTACCGAAGAAAGACTAAAACTATTTCCTACAAATGGTCAAGAATTAGTTAATGAAATTCAAAGAAAATTAAAAGAAGTAACTGGAAAAAATATCGAAGTTATGATTTATGGAGATGGAGCATTTAAAGATCCAGTTGGTAAAATATGGGAACTTGCTGATCCAGTTGTATCTCCGGCATACACTAGTGGTTTAGAAGGCACACCAAATGAAATAAAATTAAAATATGTATCAGATAACAAATATGCTAATTTAAGAGATGAAGAACTAGCAAATGCTATAAAAGAAGAAATAAAACATAAAAATAGTGATTTAAAAGGTAAAAACGTTTCTTTAGGTACTACTCCAAGAAAATTAACTGACTTAATTGGTTCACTTTGTGATTTAACTAGTGGAAGTGGAGATAAAGGAACACCAGTTGTATATATTCAAGGATATTTTGATAATTATGCCTCTTAAGGGCATTTTTTTCTATAATTGATAGTTATATTTTAGTAATAATAATTAAATATTAAAGGAGAAAAAATGATGGAAATATTAGATTTATATAATGATTTAGGAGAAAAACTTAAAGAAACCATAATCAGAGGTGAAAAACCTGATAAGGGTAAAAATATTATGTTATCAGTTATCTTTATAAAAAATAATGAAGATAAATATCTAATCCAAAAAACTTCAAAAGCAAAGGGAAACTATTTTTCCTCAACTGGAGGACACGTTACCCAAGGAGAAAACGGATTAGAAACAATTAAACGAGAATTAGAAGAAGAATTAGACATAGTTAACATTAGTGATAAAATACAACATATTAAAACTTTTAAGTATCCAACAAAACCTTGCATATTTAATGTATATTTATTGAAAGTAGAACAACCAGATATATCAGAACTAAAACTACAAAAAGAAGAAGTCGAAGAAGTAAAACTTTTAACCTCTAAAGAAATTGAAGATATTATTAATAATGGTAACTTTTTAGAATCTCACGCATATATTTTTAAGAATTTTATTAATTGCTAGTAAATTAATTTCTTCAAAAAGTAAAAAAATTTCTTTTGATTTGATATTTCAAAATAGAAATAACCTTTTGTAAAAAAGTTAGCATATGACTAATTTCTCTAGATATTTATCTTGTGATTTTTTTATCTTGCAATTTTTTGTTTTTCTATTGTAATAAACCAAATACTATGATAAAATTAGATTAAAGTAGATAGAGATATTTATTTAGATAGTTTTAGGTAAAAGGAGTGAAAAAATGAAGGAGAAAAAAAGTCTAAAATTATTAATTGGTGGACTATGTGTAATAGTTTTTGGTTTTGGATTTGCTAGCATTTTAAAAAATGTTGGTATTAGTTATGCACTTGGTAGCACTGGTAAGGATATAGATGATTATTGGTGTCCACTTGGCAACCTAAATTACGCTGGTGAAAATATTGATTATCCACTAAGAGATAGTAGTAATGAATTTTCTTGTAGATTAACTGCATCTAATGCTTCTGAAAATGTGTCAGGATCTGTAGCTTGCCAAAGTTATATTGATAAGTATGGTAGTACATATGGAATTACTAAAGGAACATATGTTGAGTCTGATTCTTATAGTTGCCATTATGATCCAATTAAGAAAAGTTGTTATTTATGCGCCTCAAGTAGTGGTTCAATTTATCGTTGGGGTGCTGGTTTTGGTTCTAGTTGTACTATTAAGTCAGAATACACAACTCAAACAGCATGTGAAGCTCAAAATAGTAGTGGTGGAGAAACAGGGGGTGGTGATACACCAACTCCAACAACTTATGCCGTAACATTTAATATGGAAGCGGGAGATGTTCTTAAGAAAAATGGCACAACACAATCTAGTAAAACATTTAATTTATCATCTATTAATTATGCTGATTGGACTGCTACTAGAAGTGGAAATACATTTAATGGTTGGGCAACTAGTACATCAGCTTGTGCTAATGCCGTAAAATCTGGTTCTGTAACACTTACAAAAGCATTATCATTAGTTCCTTGCTTTACTAAGAATAGTAGTGGCGGTGGAGAAACAGGTGGCGGAGATACACCAACTCCAACAACTTATCCGGTAACATTCAATATGGAACTTATGGATGAACTTATTAAAAATGGTACAAAACAATCTAATAGAACATTTAATTTATCATCTATTAATTACGCTGATTGGGCTGCAGTTAGAGAAGGAGCTACATTCCTTGGCTGGGCTACAAGCGCATCATCTTGCGCTAGTGCCGTAAAATCTGGTTCAGTAACATTAACAAAAGCAATATCTTTAGTTCCTTGTTTCGAAGGTGGAGAATATATAGTAACATTTAATATGGATGATGGTGATGAGTTATTGAGAGATGGACTAACTCAAAATACTAACACATTTAAATTAGATAAAATAGCATTTTCTGACTGGGAAGCAAATAGAACAGGAACTATATTTCTTGGCTGGTCTGAAGATAGTGAATGTACTGCTCCAATAAAATCTGGTACAATTACTTTAAAAAGAAGTATGTCATTTTACCCTTGTTTTAATGGCAGTAAAAAATACAATGTATCCTTTGATGTTAGTGGTGGAACATTATACTATAATGGTAGTAAAACTTCTACTACAAAATATCAATTAGATAAATTTGATTATAGTAAATTTAAAGCAACAAAAGATGGTTATATATTCAATGGTTGGTCTACTAATTCTGGTTGTACAACAAACGGAAAAACTACTGGAACAGTTAATATAAAATCAGATACTAAATATTACGCTTGCTTTAGTGTAGATAATAATAGCAGTGGTGGAGGAACAATTGTTGATAATCCTAAAACAGGTAGTACATTATTCTATGCAATTATAATTATTGGTGGAATAGCACTTGCTTATGCAATATATAATCATGTTGTTTTAAAAGGAAAAGCAGAAGAAAACTAATAAATATAAAAACTTGATAATTCTTATCAAGTTTTTTTCTATCTAATTTTTTTCTATATTCTTATTTACAAAAAATAATTTATGTGATATCATATAATCATATTTAACGAAGAAGAAATATAAGTATTTATTTAAATAGTAATAAGAGAATTAATGGCGGTGAGAATTAATCAAGTTTAAATAAAGAAATTACAATTTCAGAGTTAAAACGGAAATTTCACGTTAAGAAAAAAAGAGCATAACTATTATGAAGTAAAGTGGTACCGCGATAATTCGTCTTTACAGATAATAGTTTTTTATTTTATTTGAAAGGATGATTAAAATGAAATTATATGATGAATTAGTATGGAGAGGATTAATTAAAGATATTTCAAGTCCAGAACTTATAGATAAGTTAAATAATGGTAAACTATCATTTTATATTGGTACTGATCCAACCGCAGATAGTTTACACGTAGGACATTTATCTAGTTTTCTAATATCAAAAAGATTAAAAGAAGCAGGACATAGACCAATACTTTTAATCGGAGGTGCAACTGGTTTAATTGGGGACCCTAGACCTACAACCGAAAGAAGTATGATATCAAAAGAAACAGTAGAAAAAAATATTTTAGGTTTAAGAAATCAAGTAGAAAAATTATTTGGTTTTGAAGTAGTAAATAATTACGACTGGACTAAAAATATTAACGTTTTAGATTTCTTAAGAGATTATGGTAAATACTTTAATGTTAACTATATGTTAGATAAAGATATAATAAGAAGAAGATTAGATACAGGTATTACTTATACAGAATTTTCTTATATGTTACTTCAGTCATTAGACTTTAAATGGTTACACGAAAATATGGGAGTAGATTTACAATGTGCTGGTTCAGACCAGTGGGGAAATATCACTTCAGGAATAGATTTAATAAGAAAATCAACTGGAGATGTCGTTTATGGATTTACTATGCCCCTTGTAACAGATAGTATGGGTAATAAATTTGGTAAAAGTGAAGGTAATGCCTTATGGTTAGATAAAGATAAAACATCTTCATATAAACTATACCAATTTTTTACTAATGTCGAAGATTCAATGGTAATTAGTTATTTAAAAATATATACTTTCTTATCTAAAGAAGAAATAGAAAAATTAGAAATAAGTAACAAAGAACATCCAGAACTTCGTGAAGCACACAAAGCCCTTGCTAGAGAAGTAATTACTTTCTTACACGGTAAAGAAGAATTTGAAAAAGCACAAAGAATGGCAGAATCTTTATTCCAAAATAAATTTAATGATTTAACTAAAGAAGAAATTAAGGAATTATTTTCTGGTAATGAAATAAAAGCTGTTCCAGTTAATACTAATATTCTTGATTTATTAATTAGTATTGGCGCAGCAACATCAAAAAGAGAAGCAAGAGAATTTGTTACTGGTAATGCAATTAGTATTAATGGTAATAAAATTAATGATGTTAATTTAAATATTACTGATAATGATTTTATTGACAACGCTTACATTATTGTTAAAAGAGGTAAAAAGAATTATTATCTTGGTGAAAAAAATAATCACTAAAAAAATGATATGAACCCCGTTTCTTGGACAAAATAGAAACGAGGTTTTTATATGTCTAAATTAAGTTACGAAGATAAGATAAATATTTATCAAGAAAGAAAACAAGGAAATACAATAAAAAACATTTCTAAAAAATATGGGGTTAGAATTAATGTAATTAAATATTTAGTAAGATTAGTTGATAAGCATGGTTATGATATTTTAAGAACAAATAAAAATAGAACATTTACTTCTTATGAAAAAGAACAAATTATTAATAGAGTTTTACTTAATAATGAATCTGCATGCTCTGTTGCCATAGATGAAGGTTTACTAAGTCAAGGAATGTTACAGAATTGGATTAAAAATTATAAAGATATGGGTTATAATATAGTTGAACGAAAACGTGGAAGGAGTCCAACTATGCCTAAAAAAACAATAAATAAAGATAATGAAACAGATAAAGAAAAAATTAAAAGATTAGAAGAAGAAAATTTATATTTAAAAGCGGAACTAGAATACTCAAAAAAATTGAGAGCCGTTGTTCAAGTAAGGAAGAATCAACAACAGAAGAAAAAGTAACTGTTGTAAGTGAACTTCGGCTAACATATCCACTAATGATTCTTCTAAAAGTGTCTGGTTTAGCTAAATCAGTATATTATTATACTTTATCTAAAACAAATAAAGATGATAAAAATAAAGAAATAATTGATAAAATAAAGGAAATATTTATTAATAATAAAGAAAGATATGGTTATCGTAGAATTACATTAGAAC
>OJAW01001465.1_pt1 | contig 13589 bp, 31 predicted proteins | sample 1589151 | NCBI WGS metagenome assembly OJAW01 (sample SAMN03283290) | human gut metagenome | biome: human-associated habitat; material: feces | host: Homo sapiens | place: Peru | collected 2012 | reverse complement strand
AACTGATTCCCAACCAAAGGGGCGGCAACCGCCGCCCCGCATTTTCAAGGAGGTAAATTCTTATGGTTCCTATGGCAAACGTTCAGGCGGGGCTTGCAAGATTCATTGACAGAAGCATTGCTCCAAGTCTTTCCGGCTGGGACAGAGTTCTGGTTGCCGGGGCTGGGGGGCTGCTTACCGCAAATTTCCCGAAGATTATTGCCCAGTACGCAGATCATCCCATGGTAAAGGCGCTGGGCATTTACGATATGGAGCATGGCACGGTGGACATTGACGCCCTGTACAACGCCGCAAAGCCATACATGGGGACAGAGGCGCTGCCCGTGAAAATCCCCGGAATCGGGCTTACGCTCAAGCTGGGAAAGCAAGATATTGATACGCTGTATGCGTACATTCAGGAGGGATGATTATGGAAAACTGGGAGAAACTGATGCACCACATCAAAGATGAGGTCAAGGACGCCAGATGCTACATCCAGGACGCAATGGAAACCCGTGCGACAGACCCGGAAACAGCAGATTTGTACTACCGGCTGTCCGGAGAGGAACTGAATCACATGACCGCCCTCCACAGAGACGTGGTCCGGCTGATCGAAAACTACCGCAAGGAAAAGGGCGAAGTCCCGGAACCCATGATGATCCTCTACAAGTACCTCCACGGGGAAGCCATGGAAGAAGCCGAGAAGGTCGGAATCCTTCAGGCAATGTACAAAAAGTAAAAAGAGGCACGCCCCGTCATTACGGCAGAGCGTGCCTTCTGGTGCACACAAAAACCATGCCCACAACTGTGATGGAGTTCGTTTTTGTGTTATATGGTGGATGAAAAGGAATGCCGCGCCGAAGTTGACCGCCAGATAGGCAATCCGGTAAGCGTGGCAAAATTCCGTTGCCAATCCGTTGCCAATTTGCGCTCTAAAAACGTACCACATGTGGAAAAATATTAAAATCTGTTGTAATATTTTTTGCAGAATAGTTTGGATAACGTAGGAATACATCTGATAAAGCAACAAAAAAGCCCTAGAATAAGTTTCTAGGGCTTTTTCTGTGTGGTGACCCGTACGGGAATCGAACCCCTATGATAAATCGCTAAACATGGCATAAACACTAGCGTTTTTGTTTTTCGTTGCCAATGGCGTTGCCAATTTTACCGTTCGCCGATGGGCTGGACGAGAAAAAGTTCCGAAAGTCCTGCGCTCTTTTGGCAATATCCTTCTGCGCTAAGTGCGTGTAAATTTTGTGCATCGTCTCGTCATCTGCCCACCCGCCAATTTTCATTGCTATCTTTTTCGGCATCTGGAGGTGATAAGCCAGAGACGCGAAGCTGTGCCGCAATCCGTGGTTCCCGACTTTCGGCAGGCCGTTGGCGGAACAAATCTCGTTTATCCTTGTGCATATCCACCCGCCGGTCAGGTTGACGACATAGCCTTCCTTGTTATCAACTGCCTTTAGTGCTTCCATCAGCGGCTCAATAATCGGAACCGTGCGCCGGGAGGAGTCGTTTTTATTCTGTTTCTTGTGAACCAGCTTGCCGCCGTCCCCGGCAACTCTTGCCCCGTGGACATATATTATTTCGTTTTTGAAATCGACCTTGTCCCACGTCAGCGCCAGCATCTCAGACCTGCGCAAGCTGGATAATTCCAGCAGGGCGGCGATTTCTATCGATTCCCCTTTTATGGCTTGCAGGAACACCGGTATCTGATCCGGGTCGAGGAACGGCTTTTCGTTGTGTTCCTTTTCCGGCAGGGTCACCCGCGGCCTGCGTCCGGTTTCCTCGAATATCGCGGCGGAGATCAGCATCCACACATTTTTGATATATTTCGGGGACAGTGATTTCGCTTCCCTGCGGATGGCGGCTTGCCACTGCTCGTCCGTGGTGGTGTATACGTCAGCCGCCATCATGCTTTGGAAACGCTGCTTGCGGTAGGATTCATACGCATAAATCGTTGACGGCGACTTGAATCCCTTCCGGGCGGCTATATATTTATCAAGTGCGTCCCCCAGCGTCTTCCCCCGCTTACCGGGCGCGGCCTTCGCTTCGATAACGCCGTTTTTCAAGGCAAGATATTCAACTACACATTCATCATATGTATCTTTCGTAATGGATACGCGGCGATTCTCTATCAATACCCGGGTGTGCCATGCGCCGGATGGCAGCTGCTCAATTTTGGGGAGCCGGATTTCCGGCTCCTTCTTTCTTTTTGCCATTTCGTGCGCCTCCGCTGAAAAGCTTGTGGAAAATCAAAAATGCCGTGAGTATAAAAACGGCGGCGATTCCTGCCGCGCCGAATAAAATTACCGCAGAAATATTTTCGGAGCGAATCAGTCCCATTGCCGGGTTCTGGGCATCCAGAACCATATAGAACACGAGCACCGCCGCCAGCAGAATGTTTAACGCGCACTGCCCGTAAATCAAGGGCTTATCTTCCCTTTGCGCGGATGCAAGCGCACTGTCTTTTTCAGAAAGTGCGTCGCTTTGCTTGCGGATTCTGGTATCCCGGGCAGATATTCCCGCCTCCTGAATCCGACTCCGGTCAAGAAGGCGGGATATTGCGTTATCCTTTTCCTGCAGCATTTCATCCTTGTGTTCGATTTCCAGCTGCAAAAAATCCACGGTAACGGAATCGTCGCTTTTCTGCTGGGGAAGCCCGATAAGCTCATCTGCGGATAATTCCAGGCTTGCGCATAGGGCGCACACATCCATGAAGCCCGGGTTCATCAGCGTACCGGCAAAGAAACGGTTGAGGGTCGTTCGCGGTATCCCGGTTTCGTCGGCCAGCTGCTGAATGGTTTTGCATTGCTGCTGCTTGGCGGCCTTGATTTTTTCCACCAACGTCAGGCTTTGCTCATGCAGCGTCGAAATACGTTCCTCCGTGGGCAAAATAACTCGCTCCTTTCATTTGGCACACGAAATCTACGCCGTGCAAACGGATCGTACGATTTGCGCGTTTACTTTTACAGCGGCAGGGACTATGGTAAAGGTGCAACCGGCAAGGGACACATCACCCCGGCGGCAAAGCCCCGCAACCCTGTGGCACGGGTGGCGGGGCAATTTAAAAAATTTTCAAAAAGCCCCGATTCGTCCGGCTCATTGGACTTATGGTGTGCTATTATACGCTGCGTAATCAAACAAACGTTTATAAATACATGACGGGAGGACAAAACATGAAGGAAAGAGAAGAACTGAAACGGCTTATATCGGAAATGAACGAGGCGCAATTTGAATGGTTCATTTCTCAAATGCGGCGTGTGCTATCTGAAGAAGCCACCGCACCTGATCGTCAGAAAGCGAATCGATAAAATCATACATAGCTTTCTTGGCTTCGGACAGCTCGCCGGAATCGGCGGGCTGTTCATCATCTATTAGGTAGGATGGAGCAACCCCAAAAATTTTTGCAATCTCTTTAATCTTTGATGTAGGAATTGATTCCACACGCCCGCACTCCCACTTGCTCACGGCGTTCACTTGAACGCCCAGCCGCGCCCCTAATTCCGTTTGCGTCATGCCGAGCCGTTTCCGGTGGAAGCGGATTTTGTCTCCAAGTGTCATGTATTACCACCCTTTCATATGGCTATCTTGATAATAGCAAAAAAAGTTGATAAAGTCAATAAAAATATCTTGACAAATAGAAAATAGCGCGTATAATGAAATTATCTTGAAAAGGTGAATCCGAAAGGAGGGAAAAAAATGAATAGCAATTTGCTAAAAGGCGAAATACGAGCGAAGGCAATGACCCAAGAGAATGTTGCCCGCAGTATCGGTGTTAGTTTGTCCAGGTTTAACGCCAAATTAAACGGAACTGGTGGAGCGGAATTCTCGCTTGGCGAAGTTCGCAGCATAAAGTCTATTCTCGATCTTTCTGCTGAGCAAGTTGACCACATTTTTTTTGAGCCATAATTATCTTGAAAAGGTGAATCTTAATGGGACAAGCCTGGAAGGGGGTGAGGGAAGATGTGGAAGGAGAGGAAAATCATGGGAAAATATACCGATTATGTGCAGGTAAAATCAAGGCTTAAACGCATGGGGAAAACACAAGACCAACTTGCAGAATATCTTGGTCTTGCGGTTTCGACTATGAATCAAAAACTGAACGGTGTCCGGCCGTTAGGTCTCTATGAGGCTGAAAAAGTGGCCAAGTATTTGGAGATTCCGGATCAGAAGTTCGCAACTTATTTTTTTAACCGCGATTCTGTGTAACGCAGAAAACATTTTTTGGAGGTGAGGAAAGATGTGGGAGATTGAATTAACTGAAGAGCAAATCAAGAACCTGCGTGAATCTGGGAAGTCCGGCAAATTCAAAGTCGCAACGGAGAAAGAAAGCTGTATTCACGTTCTCCGTGGGCTTATCAGCTATCACGAACGCATGACCATGGGTAGCTTCCCGCAAAAGGACTTCTATGTGGACGCACTCAAGTACGCGATCAAATGCGTGGAGGAAAACGGCGAGCAGTGACGGTACGGCGCGGATGTTAGACTACTTCATGCTTTCCTCGAATTGTTCTTTCGCGTTTTCCCAGCAGGAGCGGCATTCGTTACATTTATGATGCTGGTTGTCACAGCCATCAAAAACAAGAAACGACTTGCCGTCCCGTTCGGTTATGTGTGCAAAAACTTCTTCTTTTATAAGGCTGAAAGGGCAAAACATTATCGCGCGGTACTGAATCTGGTCGTACATTCGCTTTCCTCCATATGTCCCGCGCCGTACCAACACAATCATACACCCAGCCAAAAGAAACTGCAACATCGGAGATGAGATGGAGCAAGACTGGAAGGGGGGTGAGGTGATGAAAGAAAAGTTATTCCATCTTATTTGGAGGTGACAAAAAATGCCAAGAATCCGGCAGTATGCCGAGCGCTACGCAGCAGAGGATTTCTGGAAGGAAATCGACCGCTGCTGTCCCCTGGCGGGGATTCAGAGCGGCAACGCTTCTGCGCTGGGTGAAAGAATCGACGAGGGGCACCAGAATCTTTTGAACTACCGGAAGGGGAAAACCGAAATGCGGGTAAGCGTCCTGCGAAAGCTGGTGACCACCCTCCGCCCCAATCCGGCGGTGATTCTGAAAACCCTGGGGTATTCGGAGAAGGAGATAAGGGCGTTTGCGAGGGAGGTTACTGGACAATGACACCAAATAAAACGACGTATAAGGTTGGGGACGAGGAAGTCCGGGCGATGAAGGAGCGGCTGCGGGCGCGGCAGGCGGAACGCCGTCAGGAGGCGGAGGACGCGGAAGTGTTTTCCCTGATCCGGAGGCGGGAAGCCGGTATTTCCACGGCGGTCTGCGGGTCGGCCCGGAATGACACAGAGCCGGGTGAGCGGGCGGCAATGCGCCGCCCAAAGGAGACGGCGGTGCCGCTGTACGGGAAGGTGACCGCCGGAGTGGTAGTCGAGGCTGTGGTGAACGGGGTTATCCAGAACTGGCTGTTTGAGATGGTTCTGGGGCTGGCGGTTTTCGCGGCGGCGGTTTTGTGAGGTGAGACAAAATGGAACCTTTTGAAGAATCTGAGCGGCGGGAGGCCGCATGGGACGGGGTACTGTCGAGGCTTCCCAAGTGCGCACGGTGCGGGGAGCCGATCACAGACCGGAAGCTGGTATATATCCCGGCGCATGATGAGTTCTACTGCCTGGATTGCATCGATTCCATGACGGAGTTCAACGAGGAAGCGGAGGTGGAGGAATAATGGAGGACGGAATCATCATCAGCGAATCAGAAAGATTCGAGGATATCTACATTAGGCGGAACAATCGAGTCAATGTTCCGGCTGTCATTTTCCCGAATGATAAGAGGCGCGTTGCCTACATTAACGCTCTTGCTGCAAAGTTTTGGAACGGTGAAAAAACTGTTGGGATAAAAGTAAGCGAGAACTACGTCGTTTTTATTCCGCAAAAAATTGGTAGAACATCAAAAATCAACAAAGTTGGCGGGGGCTTTTTTTTCAGCATAGGTAGCTTAGGCGGAATGGTTCCCCCCGGGACAAAATACCGGGCATATCCGTACAAAGGCGGTATCGCTATAAAACGGTTTGAGCCGTTGCAGGAGGATGAAGAATGATACGGAAAATTCCAGCCGCTACCATGAGCAAAGAGGAATGGACAGCGCTTCGCTCTACCACCATTGGCGGTTCGGATGCCGCCGCCATTCTGGGGCTGAATCCCTACAAGTCGCCGTATGCCCTGTGGGCGGAGAAAACCGGGAAGGTCATCCCGGAGGATATTTCCCAGAAAGAGGCGGTACGCCTTGGCACGGACTTGGAGGAATACGTAGCAAAGCGGTTCACAGAAGCTACCGGGAAAAAGGTTCGGCGGGAGAACTACACCGTATTCCGGGACGATATGCCCTACGCCCACGCCAACTACGACCGGCTGGTCATCGGTGAACGGGCAGGATTAGAAATCAAGACCACGAATGCGCTCCACTTGAGCAAATTCAAGAACGGTGAGTTCCCGGCTACTTACTACGCGCAGTGCTGCCATTACCTTCTTGTGTCCGGCCTTGATCGCTGGTATCTGGCGGTTCTGGTTCTGGGTGTTGCGTTCAAGGTATTCACCATTGAGCGGGACGAGGCGGAGCTTGCCGCCCTGAAAGAGGCGGAGGAAAACTTCTGGTATCAAGTACAGAATGGTCTGTCCCCGGAGGTTGACGGCATGGATTCCACGGTGGATGCCCTGAACGCTGCATTCCCTGTCAGTGACCCGGATGCAGAGGCCGTAGACCTTACCGGGTGCGCCGTTGACCTGGCGATCATGGACGAATGCAGCCAGCAGATCAAGGCGCTGGAAGAAAAGAAAGCAGCCGCACAGGCCCGGATCATGGAGTCCATGGGAACCGCCGAGCGGGGCGGATACGGAAGCTACCGCGTCACGTGGAAGAGCCAGAAGCGGCAGACCTTCGACCAGAAAAGATTTGAAAAAGAAAACGGGGCTATCCCGGAGGCATATCTCAAAACATCGGAAAGCAGAACTTTCCGGTTCAAAAAGGATGAACAATAATGGGAAAAACAAATATGGTAGAAATCGACATTTCCGCCACAAGAGAAGCCGTGTACGATTCCGGAAAGTCGCTTGCAGTTCTCTCCGAGGAAATCGGGCGCTGCCCCAGCTATCTCAGCTACGCGGCGCACATGTGCTACAAGCAGAAAGAAATGAAAGTTATCGAGGAGGAAGAATAAAAAATGGCAAACGTGATTCAGAATGCCGCCGCTTCTACTCAGGCGGTAGCGAAAAAGAAAAACCCCAGCAGCATTCAGGACTACATTGAGGTGATGAAGCCCGCCATTCAGGCGGCACTGCCCAGCGTGATGACCCCGGAGCGGTTCAGCCGCATTACCCTTTCTGCCCTGTCCGCAAATCCGAAGCTGAAAGAGTGTACACCCCAGTCTTTCCTTGGCGCAATGATGACCGCCGCGCAGTTGGGCTTGGAGCCGAATACCCCTCTTGGGCAGGCTTACCTGATTCCCTTCCGCAATCACGGCCAGATGGAGTGCCAATTCCAGCTTGGCTATAAAGGGCTTATCGATCTGGCCTACCGTTCCGGTGAGGTTTCCATCATTCAGGCGCACACCGTTTACGAGAACGACGAGTTTGAGTATGCCCTTGGCCTTGACCCGAAGCTGCGGCACGTCCCCGCCAAGAGCAACCGCGGCAAGCCCATTGCCTACTACGCCATGTTCAAGACCAAGGACGGAGGCTACGGATTTCAGGTTATGAGCATCGAGGAAGTGAACGAACACGCCCGGAAGTTCTCGAAATCTTTCGGAAATGGCCCGTGGCAGACCAATTTTGACGAGATGGCAAAGAAAACCGTTCTGAAAAAGGTGCTGAAATACGCGCCGCTGAAATCCGACTTTGTGCGCGGGATGGCTCAGGACGGCACCACAAAGACGGATATTTCCTCCGACATGACAGATATCCCGGACATGACTGAGTACATCGACGTTGATCCCGCTACCGGGGAAGTAGTCCCGCAGGAGGACGCGAATGCTTAACCAAATCAGCGTGCAGGGAAGAATCGTCCGAGACCCGGAGCTTCGCCGCACTGCTTCCGGAAAGGCTGTGACCAGCTTCACGCTGGCCTGTGACCGGGATTTTAAGAACTCCCAGACGGGTGAGAAGGAAGTGGATTTTCTGGACTGCGTTGCCTGGAATTCCACGGCGGAGCTTGTGGAGAAGTATTTCCGCAAGGGGCAGATGGCTGTGGCAACGGGGCGGCTGCAAATCCGGCAGTATACCGACAAGAACGGCCAGAAGCGCCGTCAGGCGGAGATTCTTGTGAGCAACGTCTATTTCTGCGGGAACAGAGAAAGTGGCACTCAGGCCAGCTCTGGGGCTGGCAACGGATACAGCGCTCCGGCGTATCCGACTCCCGCCCCTGCGGCGAACTTCGCAGAGCTGGATGGAGAGGACGAACAATTGCCGTTCTAGTCCGGAAAAAGCAATCTTTACCATAAAAGATTGACAGTATAGTTTGCATCTTCCCTTGGCGGTGGGAGGTGAAACCGCCAACTCCAAAGGAAGGAGAGTCAGAATGACCGTTGAATTTACGATTCCCGGCGCACCGCAGGGCAAGGAACGCCCCCGGTTTACGAAGAATGGAATTGCTTATACCCCGCAGAAAACCCGGGATTACGAAAAGCTGGTAGCGTGGGCGTACCACTGCGAGGCCCACGGGGCAAAGTTTACCGGGCCGATCTTCGCCGAAATCGCCGCCGTTTACGCAGTTCCGCCGTCCTGGAACAAAAAGAAACGTGCGGAAGCGCTGGACAATCGGATTTTTCCCATGGTAAAGCCCGACCTTGACAACATCGTTAAGGCAGTGCTGGACGCCTGCAACGGGCTTGCCTACAAGGACGACGCCGCCGTGACGGACCTGACGATCTGCAAGCGGTACGGGACACGGCCCTGCGTGGTGGTCCGGCTTACCGGGGAGGAGGCACCCCATGACACAATGTGAGCGAATCCTCCGGCACTTGCAGGACTACGGCAGTATCACGCAGGCCGAGGCTGTTACCGAGTACGGCTGTTACCGTCTGGGGGCAAGAATCTGGGATTTGAAATCCCAGGGCGTTCCCATCAAGAGCGAAACCGTCACCGGGAAAAACCGGTACGGGGAGCGGACGTGCTTTGCAAGGTATTCCCTTCTCCGGGAGGGACAGTAGCCTATGGCAATCAAAAGCGGACTTGATTTCTTTCCGCTTGATGTTTGCTTGGACAAGAAATTTGAACTGATAGAAGCAGAATATGGCTTGACAGGATTTGGTGTAATCGTTCACTTGCTGCAAGAGATATACGGCAAGGAGGGTTATTACATTGAATGGACAGAGGAGGTTGCGCTTTTGTTCGCCCGAAGGTGCGGGCTGGGTGGGAGCGTCGTTTCCGAAATAATAGAGGCTTCTATCAGACGAGGGATGTTCGACAAAGAGATATATGACAAGTATCACGTTCTGACTTCACGGGGAATTCAGAAACGGTACTTCGAGGCAGTCAGCCGCCGTAAAAGTCTTGAAGTCGATTACAACATCCTTCTGGTCGAGTGCGCCCAAATTTGCCCCAATGTAAACATTTCAAGCAGAAATGTCAACATTTTCTCAAAAAATGCTGACATTCAAAGACATAGTAGAGTAGAGGAGAGTAGAGTAGAGAAAAGTAGAGTAAAGGAGAGCATAGGCGCGGAGCCGGAAACCGCCTCCACGCCGCCGGTGTGCCAGATCATGTTGAATGATAAATCCCTTTACCCTGTTTTTCAGGCTGACGTGGACAAATGGAAAGCCCTGTACCCTGCCGTTGATATCCTGGCAGAGCTGCGGAAAATGGCCGGGTGGTGTGATGCCAACCCGTCCAGACGCAAAACAAAAAGCGGTATACAGAGATTTATCAATGGCTGGCTGTCCAAAGAGCAGGACAAGGGTGGGAACCGGAGCGGAAATGCCGGATTTGCGCCAAGTCCGGATGATCTGGAACTCATGGCCGCTATGGAGGGACGAAGATGATAGAGGACTGCATCGGCATGCTTGCCAAACGTGCAGAGCAGGCGGCAGAGCCGGAAACGGAATATCTGGCGGAGGATGGCTTGAAGCACTGCAAAATCTGCGGTGGGAAGCGGGAAACCGTTATTACCATGCCGGGAGGCTCCCCCATGCGGGTCAAGTGCTGGTGCCAATGTCCCACGGACTACGACAGGCTGAAAGCTGAGGAATCCCGGGAGACAGTCCGCCGGAACCGGGAAATCTGTTTCCGTGGCTTTGAGAACGTGGCGGGGTTCACGTTTGAAGCCGATGACCGGACAGGAGACCCGAAAATCTCCGACGCCTGCAAGACGTACTCGGACAGGTTTTCCGAAAATCTCCGCCGGGGAATGGGGCTGCTGCTGTACGGAACCGTCGGAACCGGGAAAACCTTCCTTGCCGGGTGCATTGCAAATGCCCTGATCGATGCCGGTTATCGCGTCCGGATGACCAATTTCACCACAATTACAGACGAGCTTTGGAACGCCGAGGACAAGGCGGAGTACATTACCCACCTCTGCCGGTACGACCTTCTTGTGCTGGATGATCTGGGCACGGAGAGAAAGACCGAGTACATGGACGAGATGGTCTACAAGGTCGTGAACGCACGGTATGTGGACGGAAAACCGATGGTTGTCACAACCAATCTGTCTACAGCGGAGCTTGGGCAGTCCCATGATATCGGAAAGCAGCGGATTTACGACCGGCTGATCGAGCGCTGTCTTCCCATTCAGGTATCCGGGAAAAGCCGCCGGAGGTCCGGCGCGGCAGACACCTGGGCAGAAATGCGCCGGGAGCTTGGGCTTTCAGGAGGCGGGACATGAGCGGGCCGAGGCTTAGCGTGGCTCTGACGCGGGACGTGAGTCCCTGCAAGGGGTGCGCAAAAAACGTAGAAAAGCCACAGTGCCACGACTGGTGCTGGGAGTACTGGAAGTGGCTGAAGCAAAAAAGGCTGAACGAAGCGGCAAAGAAAGCCTACGAGGAAAGCCGCTACAGCAAGAAATTTTGAAGGGAGATCACACATGAGCTGCAAAGGTTACAAGGGGTTTAATCCGGATTTTACCTGCAAGGGCAAGCAGTACGCAGAAAACACGGTTTTTGAGGAACCGGAAGCCGAAGTATGCAAAAGCGGAATGCACTTCTGCGAAAATCCGTTTGACGTGCTGGATTATTACGGGTTCGTCGGTGACGACGGAACGCCGAACGAGTTTGCGGAAGTGGAATCGCTGGACGAGCCGAAAACGGATGATGAAAAGAAATTCTGTACGAAGAAACTGAAAATCGGCGTAAAACTGGGGCTTTCCGGGTTTATCAAGGCGTGCGTGGATTTTGTGCTGGAAAAGACAGTGAACGACATGCCAAGCGCAGCCATTGATTCCGGGAACTCCGCCCGTATCGGCAGCTCCGGGAACTACGCCAAGATCGGCAGCTCCGGGGACTCCGCCCGTATCGGCAGCTCCGGGGAAGATTCCGTTATCTGCTGTGCAGGACATGGTTCGGTGGTCAAAGCGTCTGTCGGCTGCTGGATCACCCTTGCAGAGTGGAAATATGACGGTGAAAAAGGCAGGGCTGTTCCGGTTTGCGTCAAAACCGAGTACGTGGACGGCGAGAAAATCAAGGCGGACACGCCGTACATGCTGAAGAAGGGGGAGTTTGTGGAGGTTGAGAGCGATGGAGACTAAACCAAAGACCAACGGCGACCGGATTCGGGCAATGACGGATGAAGAGCTGGCGGAAGAACTTGCGGACTATTTGTGCAACAAGATACAGGATATCGGCCTTTGCGAAAAATACGAGGAATGCGACCAGGGGTGCTTATGTGGACATTGCTCCAATCGAAACATGGAATTGGAGGGCTGACAATGGATGACTACATTGATGAATCGGCAGTGCTCTCTGAAGCACTGGACACCTACGGCGCTGATTTGCAGATCGTGGTAACGATGGAGGAAATGAGCGAGCTACAGAAGGAGCTGTGCAAGTACCTGCGTGGCAAATACTCGCCCGCAAGCATCGCCGAGGAGATTGCCGACGTGGAGATCATGCTCGAGCAAATGAAGATGCTGTTTTGCTGCGCGGATGATGTGCGTTCCGTGCGCAGGCGCAAAGTGGAGCGACTGAAAGAGAGGTTAGACAATGACAATTGATCGGGCTATTGAAATCCTGGACCCGGAACACCGGGAGAACTATGACGGCATGGACGAGGTAAACGAGGCTTGCCGGATGGGCATGGAGGCGTTGGAACGGACAAGGTGGATTCCGTGCAGCGAGAGGCCACCGGAAGAAAAGGGCTGCTATTTAGTCGCTGTGAAGCATTGGTTTGACGGAAAACCAGTAACGAGAGAGGCGTTCTGGAATGGGGCTGACTGGCTTTCCTGTGAAAAAAGGGTGGAGATTACGCCCCGAGTTACCCATTGGCAGCCGCTTTCCGAGCCACCGAAGGAAGGAGGAATTACCGATGTACGAACGTGACCGGGAAGAGATAACCGAAAAAGCGTATAGTCAAGGGTGGCTTAGCGGGTTCGATTTTTCCGTTTTGATTCAAGATTTTCTTATTTCTCCCGGGGGATATGTGATTGATACCGGGAATTGGGAAAATGTCAACGCTGTATGTGCGGTAAGATTGGCGGAGAAAATCCGGAAACACCCGTTAATCTGGAAGCTGTTTTTTATGATCGGGTAGGAGATGTTAAAAATGCGGCTGATTGATGCTGACAAATTTAAATTTAATTTTCCATACGGGATTGACCACAATGGAATCCTGATGGTCCCATACAATTCTTGCAAATGTTCTCTGGACGATGCTCCCACAGTGGATGCCGTCCCCGTTGTCAGGTGCCAAGAGTGCGCCTTTTCCGTTCCGATTGACCGAAATTGCGAATTAAGTACATCCATTTATCTGCACTGCAATGAGCACCACGGGGAAGAAATAAAAAACGTATGGCACAAGTATAAAAAGTATTACAAGGACTACAGCCTTGTAAGCCGGGACGATTTTTGCAGTTACGGGGAACGGAGGAAACCGGATGGCAAGGAATGACTACATAGCCCAGCGTGACGCCATCAGGAGGGAATTTTTCCTCGCCGGGATGGAGCTGGAAGGGCAAAGAACCGTGGACATGCTGTGTCTGGTGCTTCACGACCCGGAGATCATGGGCAAGGATACCTTCGGTGCGGAACGGCTGAAAACCGTTGTCAGGGCCATCCAGGAACGTGAGGAAACATACCGGGAAGCGTTCCTGCACAACCCGGAAACGGACTGGTGGCAGGAGGCGCTGGACAGGGGCCTGCGGGAGATATTCGGGGAAAAACTGGAACCGTTTGAAAAACGGTATCCGAATCAGAAAAAATGGGACTACGGAAAGGCGTGGAGGAAATGAAAATCGGATGGCGCGGAACGTGGCTGCCGGATGTGAACGACGCTGACGGCGGAAAGAAGAAGGAAGAACGGCAGGAGCTTATGGGGACGGTGGTCTACGTCCATCCCATGGGCAGGTTCTATGTGGTCAGGTTCGACTGCGGATTCTGCGAATCCTTTAGCTGACAGGGGGCGGGGAATGTTGTGTACAAGGACGGTAGGAAGTATTGCGCCG
>OJAW01001464.1_pt1 | contig 13590 bp, 9 predicted proteins | sample 1589151 | NCBI WGS metagenome assembly OJAW01 (sample SAMN03283290) | human gut metagenome | biome: human-associated habitat; material: feces | host: Homo sapiens | place: Peru | collected 2012 | reverse complement strand
GGGAAACGGTAAAAAATAAACGGTAATTTAATTTAGGGCTTATTTTTCATACCCGAAGGGTCGAGGGTTCGAATCCCCCTCTCGCTACCAATAATGTTTACTACTAACTCATGAATGAGTTAGTTTTTTTATTGCCTCTTAAGCCTGTAGTCTTAAGAGAAACAAGGAAGTTCTATGGTCTTCCTTGTTAATTTTTATTTTCTGTCTCTTTTTAGGTTTATAATTTTTTTACGTGATTCATGTTTTTCTTTGTTAAAGGCACTATTTAACATTTTCATATAGTCTTCTACTGATGCAATTTCATTTACACTTTCTAGTTTTTGATGTACCCTTTTCATTCTGCCTTTTTTAGTTACTAAGTGTCTTTCGTATTTTGCTTGCTCTACATCATTTGAAAATTTGATTTGTGCAATACTTGTATCTTTTGTTTTATTAAAATCTGATACAAATTTACTCATAGTTATTCTATCAAAACCTCTTATACACATAATGCTTAATTTATTATTGGCAATAAAATCCATAAGTGATTCATAGCCATCAATATATATTGTTCTAACCCACTCACCATTTTTCTTTTCAGTAACATATATTTTAGGATTAGTGCATGTTCTCATGTTTTCTACACAAAAACAATCTTCTAATTTATTTTCAATACTATAATTATCAGTACTAAATAATACGCCATCAAACGCACCATTATTTAATATAAAAAGATTTTCTATTTTTCCCATTCTAATGTCTCCTTGATTTATATTATACCATAAACTACATCAAAAGATATATTAATCTTCATTACTTTGATTGTTTTTTCTTCATATTTTATCTTAGTTTTAACGTTTTAACAATTGTTTGATTATTATATTTTTTTCTATCTTTTTGAAGTCTATCGTCATTTATCTGCTGGCAATAATTACTTAGACTTTGTAACTTTTTAATTAGCTCTTGTCTAGCTTCTTTTAAGGCTAATTCTTCCTTACTTTCTTTAGATACTTTATTTATATTACTGGTTAAATTTCGTTCTGAATAAAAGGCATGTGAATCGCCCTTGGTACTTGCAAAAATATGTTTGACATTTTCAATTACAACATCTTGAGCAATTATTGAACTATCAGTACAGTCGATACTTTTTGAATCTATAAAAACTTTATTTGCTTTAAGTATAGAACTATCAATTCTTGTCTTTTCGGCTTTAATTTTTATCATAGATGTACTTTCAGCATCTACTTCAGCATTTATAAATTCAACTAATTTAGCATCTATTTTCATGCCAAAAGATAAACCATTATATTCATTTAAATTACCATTATTTATAAATTTATCATTTTTAAATGTTATTTTGCTTACCATACCTGTAGTAAAATAGCAATCGCCAAGATAAGATACTTGACAGTTACTAGCATATTTATTATTTTCAAAAGTTATTTCGTTACCGCAACAAATATCTATATTCTTATCAAAAGTACAATTTCTAAATATTATATTAGCTCCTATAGAAGTTATTTCCAAACCAGTATTAAACTTAATGCCATCAAAAACATAATATACTGGTTTATTTAATTTAAACTCTTCAGTTATTTCTTTAATACCTTCAGTTATTAAATCCATACCATTAAGTTTTATATTATATGTTTCTTCGTTTCCTTTGTATTTATTTAGCGGTTTTTGTTTAACATAACATATAATCCTATCTTCTTCTTCAGTAATCTTACCAATATCACAAATGAATCTTTTAAGATGGTTTTCCCTAGCTTTTCTATATATTTTTAACTTTGCTCTTTTATTTATTTTACTAAGAATTTTCCCCATAATATAATTCTTCTCCTTTGCGTGACTACTAGTCTAGCATAAAATCTAGTTTTATGCAAGTATCGATAATTCTATATAGAATATGCTAATGCTTTTTATTTTATTAAAAAGAGAAGATATTCTACTCTTCTCCATTATATATAATTAAGTTATGTTGTGCCCTAGTACAAGCAACATAGTATAAATATTTATCTTCTTTAGTATACTTGTTATCCATGTCATTATAAATGATTACTGAATCAAATTCTAATCCTTTAGCGGTATAAGAAGGAACTACTACTAAATCTCTCTTTATATGACCATAACCGCCAAGTAACATAATATCAAAGTCATCTTTTAACATATTATATACTTCTTCTGCTTCTTTATCATCTTTAGTTATAATAGCTATACTCTTAGACATTTCTTTTAAATAATTTATATCTTTAATAAAATCTTCTTTTTTAACATTGTTTCTAAAGATTATATCGTTAGATTTTTGATTTCTAATGGCTACTGATAAAGTTAATCCTAATATCTTATTGGTATAATCTATTATCTTATCAGTAGAACGATATGTCTTAGTAAGAGTAATATATTTTGATCCTTCAAACATATTTGTTAATTCTTTTAATGATTCATATTTATAATAAGGGTTTATTGTTTGATTAGAATCTCCTAGTATAGTATAATTAGCTGTTTTAAATGTTTTCTTTATAATTAGATATTGTAATTTATTATAGTCTTGAGCTTCATCTATTACAACTTGTTTTATTACATGATTAGTGTTAAATCCCACTAGTAGACTCTTTAAATATAAGAATATACATGCATCTTCATAATATAAATAATTACCATCTATTTTATCTTTATACTTAGCATATTTACTAGTAAAGAAATTATTAAATATAACTTTTAGATCTAATTTAATATTTAGGTTTTCTTTTAATATTTTTTCAATACTTCTAGCATTTTTAGTATTTCCAGCATAATTATTATGAGCTATCTTTTCACTCATTTCTTTTATTCTTTCAAATAAAGGAAAATTACTATATTTATAAGTTAACATTTTATTTAATTCTTCAGTACTGATATCAATAAAACCATCAAACTCTAAATTTTTAGTAAAACTAATATTATTTAATATATCTTTTACATAATCATCTAGATCTTTAATTATTTCGTCTGATTGTTTATACTTAACTAAATCATAATTTGTTACTTCTTTTTTATAATATCTTGATATAAAGTCAGTGAAATTTTCAATATCTTTATATTCATTAATATTTTGACACAATAAGTCGTAGAAGGTCATATCATAAGTATTATCTTCACCAAGTTCTGGTAAGACATTAGATATATACTCTGAAAATACTTTATTAGGAGTAAATACTACGACATTTGAGGATGTTAAGTTTGGTATTCTATATAATAAGAAGGCTATTCTATGTAGGGCTACACTTGTTTTACCTGAACCTGCAATACCTTCCACAATAAGATTTTTGTCTTCAGTATTTCTTATTACTTTGTTCTGCTCTTCTTGAATAGTATTAACAATATTTTTCATTTTATCTGAAGATTCTTCTGCTAATACTTCTTGAAGAAGACTATCACTAATATTTAAGTCATTATCAAAAATATGTTTTAATTCAGCATTTTCAATTATATACTGTCTCTTTCTTGTTATTTCTCCTTTTATTATTCCACTAGGAGCCTTGTAACTAGCGGGTCCTGTTTCATAATCATAGAACATACTGCATATTGGACTTCTCCAGTCATGAACATAATAATTAAGTTTATCTTCAACATGAGTTATACCAATATAGATGTTTTCTTCTCCATCTTCGTCTTTGAATCTAATAGAACCAAAATATGGTTTGTCTTGAATTCTAAATAATCTCTGAAGATAGTTTCCTTTACCTTGCATAATTGATACTTGAAGATCAGACTCTGCCATCATTGTACGCATTTCATTTGGATCCATTTCAGTATGAGAATCCCAAATGAATTTTTTAAATTCTAGTACTTTGGAATCATCATCAAATAATTCTTGTCCTAAATTAGAAATCTTTTTTCTAATTAAACTGACTGTCTTATTAAGATAATTTCTTTCTTTTTCAAATTCTTCTCTTTCAATTTTCATAATATCTCCCTCCTTACACGACAAAAAACTACATTCTCATTGTAGTTTTATCTTAAGATGAAAATAGTTACTTCGCAAATGTCTATTTCATTGTAGTATATTTTTAGTACTTTGTCAATTAAAAATATTTATTTTACATATCAAATTATAAATTATAAACTATTTTGCTTTTAAATATTTATCTTTATATTTCTTCATGATATAATTTATTTATAATAGTTAGAGGTAATAATATGAGTAGTAATAATAAACATTTTAAATATATTGATATTCTTAGAATATTTTCTTGTATTATGATATTTTTATATCATTTAAATATACTGAAAGGTGGTTTTTTAGCAGTATCGATCTTTTTTGTTATAAGTGGATATTTATCTACGATAAAACTTTTTAAAAAAGATAAGATATCTTTTAAAGAATATTATTTAAATAAATTATTTAGATTATATTTACCAATGTTAATTGTGGTATTTACTTCAGTTGGAATTGTTAAACTTTTACTGAATGTTAACTGGTTTAATTTGAAACCTGAGGTGACTTCAATTGTGCTGGGGTATAATAATTTTTGGCAAATTATGACTAATATGGATTATTTCAGGAGTGCCTCGGAATCACCTTTTATACATCTATGGTATATGGCTATATTAATACAATTTGATTTAGTATTTCCTTTTATCTTTCTTTTGCTAAAAAAGATAGGAAGTAAAATTAATAAAAATATTCCTATTATAATTACTTCGGTTGTTTCTTTGCTAGGAGGAACCTACTTTTATTACTCAGGAATAAATAATGGTATTTTATTTACTTATTATAGTACTTTTACTAGGATGTTTCCTTTATTTTCTGGTGTGACACTTGGATTTATACATCATTACTATGGGAATTTAGTTCCTTCTAAAATTAAAGATTCTAATTTAAAGAAATATATTTTTTATGCTTACTTAGTAATTTTGTTACTATTATGTATTTTTATTAGCCCTAGTTCTAAATATATTTACTTAAGTATGATTATTACTACTCTACTTAGTGTAAGAATTACTGACTATGCTACTTTAATAGTTAATAATTGGGCTAATACTACTAAGATTGATAATGTTATAAGTTATACTTCTAGTATTAGTTATGAAATATATTTAATAGAGTATGTGATAATTTACTTATTTGAACATATAGATTGGAATAGATATTTAGAGTTATTTTTGATTATTATAATTACAATACTTTTAGCAATGTTACTACATTTTATTACTACAAATAAAGATAAAAAGAAACATAATATGAAATGTCTATTATCATTTATGTGTTTATGGATATTATTGTATGGAATATATGAATTTATTATAGCTAAAGATTATACTAACGATATAAATGATTTAAAGAGACAACTTGAAGAAAATGAAATATTAATTAAGGATAGTAAGGATAATTATGCACTTAAATTAAAGGAAGATAAAGAAAATTGGGAAAAAGAACTGGCCTCTATTGAAGAAGACGAAAGCAAATTAGAGGAGATAGTTACTAATCTACCTGTAGTAGGAATTGGCGACTCAGTACTCCTTGGAGCGGTCAATAATCTATATAATAGATTTCCTAATGGCTACTTTGATGGTAAGGTATCACGTACAGCTTGGTATGTTAATGATATTTTATTAGACTTAAAAAATAAGAATACACTTGGTAGTCCAGTAGTATTTAATTTGGGAACTAATGGTGATTGTTCTTTGGAGTGTAAAGAAGAAATACTTAGAACTTGTGAAGACAGAGATATATTTTGGATTAATACTGTTAATTTACCTGATGTTAATGTTAGATTGAATAATTTAGCTTCGTCTCACTCTAACCTACATATTATTGACTGGTATTCTATTTCAAGAGGCCATAGTGAGTACTTTGCATATGATGGTATTCATTTAACTGGCGAAGGTAGAAAGATATATACAGATACTATTTATAATGCCATATATAATGTTTATAAAGAAAAATATATTGAAAAGAAAAATAGTATGATTAATAAACACGAAGAAGAAATTAGAAATAAAGTTAGCTTCTATGGTAATGATTTACTACTCAATGCTTTTGATGATATTAAGAGTAACTTTGATAGTGCTAATTATATAACTGATAAAGATTTTAATTATAATAGTTTAAAGGAAGAAATTAAAAAAGATATTGCTAATGATACGCTTAATCATAATGTTGTATTTTTATTTGATAATACTGTGAATATCAATAAAAAAGAATATGATAGTTTGATTAAATTATGTGATGGACATAATATTTATATTGTTTCTACTGATAAAAAACTTACTAATGTTAAATTTGATTATGACAATGTTAAATATATTAATATCTATAGTGAAATAAAAAATCTTAATTATTTGGCTCCTGATAATATTCATTTGAATAGAGATGGTAATACATATCTTAGTAATCTTTTAAATAGTGTTATAAATAATAAATAGAACAAAAGGAAGACTTATTTTAAGGCTTCCTTTTGCCTCTTAAGACTACAGGCTTAAGAGGAATATAATAAATTAATTAATGTCTAGGTTTAAATATTAAAGCTAAGATAAATGATAGAAATAAGGCTACTGATATACCCGCAGATGTTAAATTAAATATACCAAAGGCTAAACCTAACGGTCCTAAAGCAGTTCCTGTTTCCATAGCACCATGAATTAGTAGATGGCCGAAGGAAGTAATAGGAATTAAAGCTCCTGCTCCAGCATACAAGACTATTCGATCATATATACCCGCTACATCAAGCAAGGCTCCTACTACAACAAAGATACTCGTTACATGACCTGGAGTAAGTTTAGTATTATCTAGAATAAGCTGAGCTATCATGCAGACAAAGCCGCAAAATAGAAAAGCATAAACATAAGTCATCATTCTACTACCTCCAAACTAACACAGTTTGCTATCGCAGGTATTGATTCCTTTTGAAAAGTAAATGTTGGTGAGAAGATAGCCCCTGTTGGTACTATTAATACCCTCTTAAATTTACCCTTTAACATCTCTTTATATATATAACCAAAATTAACTAAACCTGAACATACTGGTCCAGAACCTCCGGCGAAGACAGGCTGACGCTCTCTATCATATAACATAGTACCGCAGTCATTATAATTATCTCCTAGTTCTATATTATACTTAGTAAGCATATATTCTCTTAGTATTTCTTTACCATATACTCCTAAATCTCCAGTTAATATTAGATCATAATATGATGTATCTCTTTTAGTATCAGTCAAATGATTATATATAACATCTCCTGCTGCTGGAGCCATCACTGCTCCCATATGATTAGCATCAGTAGTTCCCATATCTACTACCTTCCCTATTGTCGAAGATTCTATTTTGATTTTACTTTTCTTATTAGTAAGCAGTATTGCTACAGCTCCAGTAGCAGTAAAAGTAGCAGTCTTTGGTTTAGGAGTACCATATTCAGTAGGATTTCTAAACTGTTTCTCACTAACCATATTATGACTAGATGTTGATACTAGTACTCTTTTGCATAGTTTTCCTTCAATAAAATTACTTCCAATAATTAATCCTTCACTACTTGTCGAGCAGGCTTCAAATATGCCAAGAAAAGGTATATCAAAATCTCTAGCCATATAGTCAGAAGCCGCTATCTGATTTTGTAAATCTCCTGATATTAAAAGATCAATATCTTGTTCTTTTAATTTATTCTTTTTTAGAATGTTTTCATTAGCTTCTTTCAAAAGATGAACTTCAGCCTTCTCCCAAGATTTTTCACCAAAGTATAAATCTTTTTCATATTTTTTATCAAAATATTTTGATAGTGGTCCATCATTCTCATAATTACCAAATATAGTATAAGCATCTTCAATAAAGACATTGTTATATTTTATTGTCATATTAACCTCCTATTACCAGTAATAGTATTTACTTATATTGGTAAAATTATGTAAAGAATATTTACTTATTTATTTTATTATGATATATTTATTATAGTTATTTGATAAGGAGTGTATAAATATGGATAATAATGAAAATATTTTTGATAATGAGAGATTAAATGATATATATCAAAAGGTAGTAAATGGTGAAATTACTAGTACTGCTGGTCTTAATCTAACTTTGGATGAACTTTTTACTAAGGATAAAAATGGATACCTTTTATTAATAGATTTACTTGAAAACAATGTTGATATAGATTTGGAAAATGAAAAAATTAGAAATAATGGTGGTGTATTTTTTTTATGTCTTGTGTATGAACAAGACATATCACAATTCTCTTATGATGAAATAAATTATAAATGTGCTGAGACGAATTATACAAATGTTTTAAATTATCTTTTAGAAGAATATGGTCTCTCAATTAATGCTCTTTTAATTAAAGATAAAAAAGGTACTACTTTACTAGAAGAAATACTTGAAAAGAATATAGATATAAGTAATATTAATATAAATGATGACATAATAGATTTAGAAAAAACAACTAAGATTATTGCTATTATCATTAAAAGTAATCAAGATATTCCAGAAAAAATTAAAAATATATTTGAGAATACTTTGTTTTCTACGAATAATGATGAGTTTTTTAAAGTTTTACCAATGAAAAATAGTTCTTTATTTGGAAAAATGATAGGTTTTATTAAAGAACACACTGAGATCGTTGATTTACTTTGTAAATATCAATTAGAAGACGAATTAATATATCTTAATCCAGAAATTATTAAAAAAATAATTACTAAAGATGAAAATGGCAACTATCCTATTGATAAATATATTTCTAATTCTACATCTAGTTATATAGCAATTAAAATGATATCATATTTAATTAATTTTGATGAAAATATTGATTTTATGATTCATTTTATTAAGCTACTTTTAGATAATAAATTATATAATTTCTTTTATGATGCTGATGAAAATATTCTTTTATATAAGGTATATCCTCCTAAAACATTATTAGAAACTCTTATAGAAAATAATATTAATATTAAAATTAATAATGTTAATAATGAAGAAATTATTAAAATATTATATGATAATAAGAAATTAGATTTAATTGGTAGTAGTTCTGAAAGTATTTGGTTATCTAATACTAGAGATGTTTTTAAAGACAATATGGTAAAAGATCAAACAATTTTAGAGTATATGCTAGATAATAATTATGATTTTAAAATACCGTGTATATTTGAAGAGGATACTTTAAAAATACTATATCAAAAAAATAGACCAGATTTATTGGTAAAGGCAAGTGCTTTGCTTTTAATGACTAAAATTAATGATAATTATACTTATTTAGATTATATTTTAGATTGTATTAATAAAGGAGACTTTGAATATAATATTGATAATATTACTGCTCCTATTAAACCTGATATGAAGGCAGAATTTTATTTATGTATTGCTAGACACGATATGATTGGTTATGTTAAAAATAGCTTAAACTTAAATACACTGCTGTTTAAATATTATGATAATAAAACATTACTTGATTATTTTTTAGATAAGGATCCTGAACTTACTCTTAATAAAATATTAAATAAAAGTGATAAAATGAATTATTCAATAATTATTATTTTAAAAGCTAGGGGGATTAAAGATAATAATACTTTAAATATTGGTGAAGGCAATTATTTTCCTCATAAACATTCTCCTGATACATATTATGGACCTCTTGATAAAGATAGTGATTATTTAATTAAAGAATTAGAAAGATTATTTATTTCAGATGGTAAGAGTGATAAAGATTTAATTAATTTATTAATTACTAGTTATAGAGATGCTTTATTTATTAATTATGATATAACTATTAGAGAAATTGAAAAATTAATTGAAATAAAGAAAAATAATTTTGATGAATTTTATTATGTTAAAGATAAAGATAGTAGTTATTTTTCTTCTAATGATGGATGTATTCATATGGATGATAGTTTTGCTTCTACTATTATCCATGAAACTGGGCATGCTCTTCATTATTATCTTAATAGATTTAAAGTTCCTGATAACTATTCTGAAATTGTTAAAAGGGCAAGAGAAAATAAGGAATTATTAATTAAAGTTAGTGACTATTTTGAATTTTGGAATAATTTTAAGAAAAATCTTGAAAATTATTTCTTGAATATTACTAGTGAGGTATTAACGACAAAATATTCTAAACAAGAAAATATTATGGATATTCAAAATATATTGTCTAAAGATATTGATAAATATCGAGATAAATTTAAAAGTTTAAAAATACCTGAAGAACAACTTGAACAGATTTTACAAGAAACTTTTTCAGTTGAAGAATATATTAAACGAGAAAATATTATAATAGCTAACGAAATAATGGCAAAAACCATGGAAGAAAATTATGAAAATGTTGGAGCAATCAGTGATATAATTGATGCTATATTTGAAGGGAAACCTTATGATGGTGTTTTAAAAGATAATAATGGTAAAAAGATAGCTGCTTGTGGTGGCCATGGAATAAAATATTATACATATACTCTCATAGCAAAACATGGATTTGATGAAATGATAGCACAGTTTGCTGTATTGGTTAAATCTAAGGGTGCTGAAGAGAATCTTCGGGTACTTAGGGATATTGTTGGTGATGAAGTTTATAATATGATTAGTAACTTTTATTATACTAATATATTAGAAATGGATATAAATAAAAGTAAAAATCAAGGAGGAAGATAATGGATAATGAGTTATTTAAATTATATGTATTAGCAGAGCTTAAATATAAGAAGCATTTTAATAATCTTAATGATAATGAATTATTTCCTAGTAATTGGTACGGTAATAAGAATTATCAAAAGAAAATAGAAATTATTTGTGAAGCAATTGAGACTAATACTTTGATTGTTAATACTAAATCTTATCTAGATATAATTGAAAAAAATATGTAGTAGAAGGAATTTTCCTACTACTTTTATGTAAACTAACCTGTAAAAACATTTACTAAAATGTTTATCTATAGTATACTTATTATAGAAATAAATAATAGTATACTTATTATAGAAATAAATAAAGAAGGTGTATTTTATGAGTGAAAGATTACAAAATATTATTGATGGAATAAATGATGGTAGTATAATATTTGTTTTTGATTATAATTTAACTATAGAAGATCTTTTTACTAAGGATAATGATGGTATTTATTTTTTAGAATATCTACTTAGAAAGAAAATAATGATACCTTTAGAACTAAAAAAAGAATTAAAGACTAATGCATTAGCGGCTTATTTATATTGTAAGAATGATCAGTCTATATTTAATTTTGAACTTAGTGAAAAAGATTTATTTACTGAATTTGATGGTAAAAAACTTATTGAGCATATTTTAGAAAAAAGACAAATAAATAAATCTATAATAGAAAGTATATATGAAAATTTAGAGATAATAGATTTACTTTGTAATTCAAATAATTATTTTTATTTAAATTATTTATCTCAAGATATCATTACTAAATTAATAACTAAAGATAATAATGGTATCTACCCTATTGAAAAGTATTTAAATAATAAAAGACTAATTGAAAAAATAATGCCCTCTATTAATGATATAAATGTATTATTAGAAATTTGTAATAGAAATAATGATTATGATTTGATAAAGGCAGTTAAGGCAAGAATGCTTATAACTAATTATAAAGATGATAAGACAGTATTACTGTTTTTACTTAATGATAAAAAGGTTGTACCTGATTGTTTAATTAATATTCCTGAAGATATAGTATTTATTAAGCATTTGATTAAAAATAATCTTTATGATTATCTTAAGAAAGCAAGTGAAGATGTTCTTCTTATGGAAGTTGATTCTGGTAAAACATTACTTGAGTTTCTTATAGATAAAGGTTATGATCCAGAAATTAAATATATATATAATAAAAAGACTATTAGCATATTATATCAAAAGCAAAAATTAAATTTAGCAAAATTTGTTAGTGATGATGTATTTCTTACTCCAGTAAAAGAATTATTTAGTGATGATTCTTTAGGTGATGAAACGTTATTTGAATATATGATAAGACATGGTTATAAGTTAAATAGTTCTCGGATTAGTAGTGAAAAGTTACTTAAGATCTGCTACTTAGAACAAAGACCTGATTTATTAGAAGAAGCTAGTATCAGTGACCTACTAAAACCTATTGATGATACTTATACTTATTTTGATTATATTTTGGATTCTATTGCTAATAAGGGACTTAAAATTAGAGTGCCAAGTCGTCCATGGTCTTCAGATGTTAATGAAAATATAAAATATTATACTACTATTGCAAAGCATGATATGATGAAGTATATAAGAGAAATAAAAGCAGAGACTCTTCTAAACAAATATGGGGATAAGACACTTCTAGAATATTTACTAGATACTGATAGTGATCTTACTTTAAATAAAATTTTATCAGATAATTTAAAAGCTGATCCTGGTATTGCTGTTATACTAAAAAATAGAGGGATAGTTCAAAAGAGTGTTAATGTTTCTAAAGAAGAAAATGAATATACGACTAAATATATTGAAAATATTAATAATCATCTTGGTATAGGACCATTACCTGAAGAGGGTGAAAGGTTATTAAATGAACTTAAACTACTATTTTTAACTGATGGTAAAAGTGATAAAGCTTTAATTACTGGTTTAATTGCAGGATATAGAAATGCTCTTATGAATAACTATGATATTAATATTATAGAAATTAAAAAACTAATTGAAATTAAAAAAGAAAATAAGGATATATTTTATTATATTAAAAATGATGATGGTAGTTATTTTTCACCAAGTAATGGTTCTATCTTTTGTGAAAATGCTAATACTAATACATTATTACATGAGACAGGACATGCTCTTCACTTTTATATAGCAGATATGAAGACTCCTGATGATTATCAAGAAATTGTTGAAAGAGCAAGAGAAAATCCTGAAGTACTTGCTAAGACTAAAGAATATGCTGCTAATTATAGAAAACTTATAAATAATATTACTTTGTTAGTAGAACAGAGATATGATAGTTTCTTTAAGAGTTATTATAGTCCTGAAAAGGTAGAGGAAATTAAAAAGAATCTTACTAAATCAAAAGAAGAAAAAAAGAAAGAATATAAGGAACTTCAGATACCTGATGAACAACTGGATATGATTTTAAGTGATATGTATACGCAAGAAGAATATATTGATCATCAAAAAAGAATTTTTATTGACGATAATGTTGATGCTATACTAAGAAATGAATTTGGTAGTTTGCTTTCTATTGGTGATATTTTAGATGCTATATATGAAGGAAAGTTACATAGTAACACTTTAAAGGATAGTCAGGGAGAAGCTATTTGCAGAACTGGAGGTCATGGACTAAACTACTATTACGCTACTCTTCATGGTTTTGATGAAATGATTGCTAATTTTGCCGCTATTTCAAAGGCAAATGATGCTAAAGAAAAACTTAAGATGCTTAAATCGATTGTTGGTGATGGAGTATATGATATGATAAGGAACTTCTATTACCAAGATATTTTAAAGATTAATTTAGAAGAAAATAAAGTACATGGAGGTAAGAGATGAATAATGATATGAATGATAAGTTATTTGAACTATATACATTAGCAGAACTTAAATATAAAAAACATTTTAATAATCTTAATGATGATGATTTATTTCCTAGTGGTTGGTATGGTAATAAGAATTATCAAAAGAAAATA
>OJAW01001444.1_pt1 | contig 13692 bp, 13 predicted proteins | sample 1589151 | NCBI WGS metagenome assembly OJAW01 (sample SAMN03283290) | human gut metagenome | biome: human-associated habitat; material: feces | host: Homo sapiens | place: Peru | collected 2012 | reverse complement strand
GAAGCAGTTTTTTCTTTATCTTTTGATTTTACTTCACCACACATTTTACTTATTTCTTCTAGAGCAGCAATTTCACTACTTATCAAATATAATAGATTACAGTTACCACGAATTGTGTCACCATTTTCTTTACCATATACTTGAGTTAACTGAGCAAAGTTCTGGATAATGAATGTAAACCTTATTAATCTACTTCTTGCCGCTGTTACCATTGTTGTTACATCTTTTAATGGTGGCATGTTAGCAAACTCATCTAGAATGAAGTTGGTACGAACTGGTAGCTTTCCACCATGTTTTTGGGCTGTTGAAATTAAAGTTTCGTAAATTTGTTTTAAAAGAATTGTAACTAGTGAGTGGTATGTTTTCTTTTCATCTTGAATAACAATGAATACAGCAGTTGGTCTTTCACCAATACTTTCTAGGTCTACACTACTGTAGGATAACATTTCACTTAGATTATCACGAGATGCAAATAGTTTTACTTTTTGTTTAAATACGGATAAAATACTACCTTTAGTTTCGGTAGGAGCCATAATTGTACTTGAAGCATTTATAGCAGCAGCACTGGCTGGATCTTTGGCAGCGAAATATTCTTTAATATAGGTTGAACCACCAAATTTTTCTTCACCGGTTGTTGTTGCTAGAGAGATACTATTAATATTTATTTCATCTTCCTTAGCATCTTCAAATAAACCTAGGGCTACTCCCGAAAAGTAGTCTGCTGATGTTTTTTCCCAGAATGGGTCAGCATTTTTATTGCTATCATCATATAGAATGTTTAAGGCTAAGTCATCTAGTAACTCGATTGCTTTGTCGTGATTGCCTGATTTATAAAGTTTATATGGTAAGGTCATTGGGTTCCAAGCACTACCATTTTGTGGGTCACGGAAGTTTAGTAGTAATATTTGATAACCTTGTTCTCTTAGCATAAGGCTAGATTTTTCGTAGATTTCACCTTTTGGATCGGTTATAATCATTGATTCCCTGGCTTTTGCTAAACTACGTACTTGTGGAAAAACTACACCTTGTGTTTTACCAGAACCAGTAGCACCGATAATTAGGGAATGGTATTCACCATTATCTACCCATAACTCATCTTTGGTAACAATTAGTGGGATACCAGCCGCTTTAGCTCTTTTAGCTTGAACTGGTACACAATCTAATTCTTCTTTGATTTCTTTATCTTTAGCCCAACGGGAATATCCTTTGTCTTTCTTCTCTGTTGTTAGACCAAGTCCTTTTTCACGATCGAAAAAGTAAGAACTAACACTTATAAATAGAGCGCCTAGGGCTAATATGAAAAAGGTTAAGGTTGTTAAAATATATTTTGGCTCAAAGGCTGGGAATGGGTTAAGTCCTGATAAGGTCCCTTCTGTTGCAAAGGTTGATAGATTAACTACAACTATTGCTACTACGTATAGTAAAAAACCAGCAAAAATACCAAATATTAATAAATCATGTGGATCTGCTCTAAACTTTAATTTCATATTACTACTCCCTTTCGCTTTTATTATAACATCTATTTAATAAATCGGCATTAATATTTTATTGATTGCTAACAATTATTTTAAATTCATTATTAGTAAATTTATATAGCATGTCGATTGGGGTTTCTACACTGTACTTACTGCAAGATAGGACAAACTCATATTTGTCGTCGTCATTGACGTCTATTATAGCACTAATGTATGGTTTACAGCCATTAAAACTTTGATTTTTTTCGATTGATTTATATATTGGATATATTGTACCATTCTTTTCCATAAAAACAATACTGAATATATAGTCTGGGTTAGTTTCTATAGGAAAGACATTACTTATGAAATAGAATTTTTCATTACTACCATCACCATCATAATCAATATCTATATAATTACTAAGGGTAAATTCTTGTGTTGTATTAAGGTTATTTTCTGTTAATACTTTGTTTACGGTAGTAAAATCGGTTATTTCATTAGTTGTGAATGGCTTTAGTTTCATTTTATAATTTGCTTGATAGGCAATTAAATTTCCCGTGTAATTGTATGGAGAACGATTTTCATCAAATAAATACCATTTTTCATCATAAACTACACTGTATTTACCAATGGCTTTGTCATCAATTATTATATTAAATTTTTCCCAATTTAGGTCTTGGCGAGAGGATGTGGAACTTAGATTATGCCATCTATTTTCTTCTAGTTGCCAAACTGAACTATCGCCAACTATAATGGTTGTTTTTAATTTACTTTGTTTTAGATTATCTCTACCATATAGGAAGAAGAAAACTAAAAAATAAACTACTATCATAATTAAAATTACAATATATCTTTTTTTCATTCTTATCTCCTATCCAACCCTAAAGTAACTATAACGACTTGTGTTAGCCCAGTTATATTGCGCCCACATATTAGTAGAACGACTACCTGGATCCATCATTATAATCTGATTGCCAGAAATATTATCTATTGCTACCCAGTGTTGACCAGTGTCACCTTTTACTTCAGCAACTACATAATAACCGGCACTTAATAATTCTTGTAATTTACTCAATTTTTTATCTTGCCTCCAACGATGTACATTTATAGATGTTACATATTTGAAACTTGGAGCAACTTTTTGGACTGCATACCAACTTAAGTTTCCGCCTGATACAAAACCATTGTTTCGATTCATGGCTTCAACGAAACTACCCGGATTAAAGTCACCTTGGACTATTGTTGGTACTCCAGATTTGGCAATTAGCATAGAAATAGAAGTTGCTAAACAGCCTATCTGTCTGATTGTTTTTCCAGAATTACCTAAGGTGATATTTACCCAAGAACCTTCATATTGTTTCCAGTTGGCATATGGTCCTGATGATGTAACTGTACAAGTTGTTGTACCATTAATATTACAACTATTTTCTTGGATATTTGTAACCGAATTGTAATCGGATATTATTATTTGTTTATAATCCATTCCAGATGCAGCCATTGTCTTCCATCTGTTTTGGATACTACCTTGATAACCAATATTGGTAACATAACCATTATTATCAACTGCAACCTGTCCTGTTACGGAACTTACAGCAGTTCTTAATGGTGACGTTTTTGATAATGGTCTTTTTATTGTTACTGGTTTAGTGTTAGCACCTGAGTAAATTGTTGCTCCCGTTCTATCAGCAGTTACAGCACTTACTGTTGTTGAACAACCTTGGTCTGGGTCACAGTATACTTGGTCTTCTGTACAGTTTCTGATTTGAAGAATTGTTTGGCCATTTTCTTTGGCTAGTTTTAGACCTGCGGCATTATTCATGGCAGTTGGTCTACTTAGAGCAAAAGAACGAGCAACAACGGCTTGAACTTTATATACTTCTGGACTTTGTCCCTCTCCCATTTCTCCATAAACAACACCTAAAATGTATTTTTCAAAATCAATTAATTGTTCACCGGCAATTGGAGTCCCCCAACCTTGATCCCTGCAATTCATTAAACGAACTTTAATATTACCAGTACTTAAGTTTTTAGCAATGGCTGTTTTACCAGTATTTATACCTTTTATATTGTAACTACACGTTCCTTGTGCAGAACAACTTGTTGTATCAGTACTTCCAATGAACTCATTATAACTAGCAATATAATCAATAACTTGCATTCCATAACCTTTTCTTCTTTCAAAAGAATAATCTGGAAGATAGTCATTAAATATTGTATTGGCTAGATTAGTTGCAAATGTTTCATCGTCATAACTATATCCATCGGCTATGGCTTCGGCAATTTCTCTAATTTTAGAAGTTGTCATAGTTTTATAGTTAACACTACTGTCAGCATTTGACAATATATGATAGACAGCAATAATCTGTAAGGCTGTTACGTTTTTACCTTGAAGTTGTAAATCTAGTTTTACAGTGTTGATTCGATCATAGAAGTCTTGGGCATCGGCATTTCCTGTTGAGTAAACTATATCTCCAGTTGATTCACCAGCAGCACCTGAGGCACCTAAGGCTTCATCGAAGCCTCCATAAGTTACAGAATAAGTAGAAATAATCAGTAGGAGAAAGCCAAAAGTAACGAGAACGGCGGGAATAGCCATTGCCATTACTTTTTTCATACCAATGCTACCAAAACCTTTACCAGAGAAAGTTCCAGGTGATTCGCCTGACTTTCCTGACTGACTACTACCAGTTTTGGAAGCACCTTTTGCTCCTTTATCATTACCTAAAATTGGTTCTTTAGAAATACCTGCTCCCGCTTGAGGTGTAGCACTTCCTCCAGTGGCATTTCCGCCTTTCATGGCAGCGGCCTTACCTATGGCATCACTAGCACCAGATTCACTTAATTTATTAGAGGCATCTTGTAATCTCTTTCCACCAGGCATTCTGTCCATAGCTTTGGTCATACCTTTGCCTAATTTTTCACTGGCTTTTCCACCGGTTATTTTATCGGCGGCTTTTACGGCACCCCCGGCGGCTACTGCTACCGGATGTCCGGATTGGATAGCAACGTCAGCTGCATTTCTGATGTTATTGGCATTATTTTTATCTGCTCGTTCTTTTTCAGAAATATTATCATTTTCACTATTTCTACGTGCTTTATAAGATGACATGCTATCACCACCTAACTACTTTCTATAAGCCTCCTCCAGTACCGAAAGAGTCTAATTCTTCTTTTGTTACTGTTATGTTTATTCTCATACGTCTATTTCCGCAAACGAATAAAGCCTCGCCTTGGGAATAACGTTTTATACTTTCTTTTTCACTATCATTTAAATCTATAAGTAGTGATAAATCTTCTACTGCTTGTTTTCTTAGTCCCATTACTAAATAGTAAGATGAGTTATCAAAGATTGCCTTACCTTGAGTTATAACGGCAGGGTCTGAGAAATCACTTGGTTGTTGAGTTATAATGATTGTTCCGGTGTTGTATTTACGAGCTCGACGTTGTACTTGGGCTAAGAAATCAGCTCCTAAAGTGTTTTTGTCGCCTAATAAGACATGGGCCTCATCAACCATTAAAACTGTATCTACTTCACTATCTAGACATAGTCCCCAAGCATATTTTAAAACATTAAAGAATAAGGCATTTTTTACAGTAGTATCACTGTTCATTAACTCTTTAATATTAAAGACCATGAAGTCACTATCTCTACTTATTGTTGTATGACCATCAAAATAGAATTTTAATTCTTTTGTTATTGGTCTTACTTTTAATTCAAGACGTTCCATTATTTCACGTTCTTGAGTTTGTTCTGTCATTGACATTAGTCGACCTTTTATAGTGGCATATACATCACTGAATGTTGGATAATCAGCACTTGTATAATGTGAAAAGTCTGTATTAAAGTCAATTCCAAATCGTTTATATGTATCTTGAACTACTTCACTAAACATAGTTAAAACATCTTCTTGAATAGATGGATCATAATATTTCATAAATGCTTTTAAGAACTGAAGTGTTCTTGTTAGGACTGTATAACCAAGTCCTTGTTTAATTTCTTCTTCATCAGCATCTATTACTACTTCCAATGGGTTAATTAAACCAAACTCTCCACCTTTTCCAATATCTATTGTATCGCCGCCAAAAGCCTGAGTAATATCTCTAAACTCATCTTCTGGGTCGATAATAACTATTTGACAACCATTACGAATATGCCCTCTTAGTAATAATTTGGCTGCGGTTGATTTACCAGAACCAGATGTACCAAGCATAATCATATTGGCATTGTTACGGTTATTTTCTTTCCTTATTTTATATAAGAATTGATTAAATAAAATTACACCACCTGAAAAGTCTACACCTAGTAAGGTTGATAATCCAGGATCTTTTATACTATCAAAGATGAAAGGATACATGGCTGCTACTGTTACAGATGGAATTGGAGTACCAATTCTTTGTTCTACATCTTGAGATGGGAAAATTGGTAAAATTGATTTTAAAACTTTTTCCTGTTCAAAACGTAGTGATACAGCACGTAAGTCCATAGCATCTAAGTAGTTTTTAACATTTACTTTTTTTAGTTCTAGACCTTCTTTAGTAGGTGATGTGATCATGATGTGCATTTGAAAGTCAAAAATACGTGCTTGACTAGCAGCAAGCATAGAAATAAAGTATTCCAAACTTTCAGCATCTTGACGATATCTTTCACGAACTGTTAGGTCTTTTTCATTTCGATATTTTTCTTTTAAGTCGGCAACTTGTTTGTTTAACATTTTAGCCATTTGTTGAAATGGTACAGGGATGTGTTTTATTACTACTTTAATTCCTGGCATATTTGTTAATGATGATAAGTAACCTGGTTGAATGTATTTTGGATATGAAATAACAGTTAAAATTGTAGCATAGTTATCACTTATAACAAAATCACTTGGATTAAAGTGTAGTCCTTTAGGGGCTAACTGACTTTTTATTCCGATACTCATTATGACATCACCATCCCAAATTCAGTATTTGTTCCCCCATTTAAGAAATTTTCTAAGATAATACGTAAGTCTGAATTATTGACTTGAGCAGCATTTAAGCCACAACTTGCTAAACCATTTATTATTGTTCTTACTCTCTTTTGTAATAAATCGACATTTTTATCCTTAAATAAAATGTAGTATTCAGTATCAACAACATTGTTACTGATAAACATATTACCTTTATTTATGTCTTGTAATATTAATTTTCTGATTGCTGGATCTGATGCTTCATTGTAAAGTAACTGAAGTTGAGCCATATAGACAGAAATATCTACTGGACGATCGGCTACTACTAGCCAGAATTCAAAGTCTAGCATATTATAGAAGTTTTTTAAACTTATTAAGACATTATTTTGTGCTTGAGGATCAAGGATAAATATATTTCTTGGTGTAATTTTTACACCGGTTACTTTCTGATTATTTGAAGTGATTATAAATCCATTTTGGATACCTTTTATAGGTAACCAATCTTCTGTATAACCAGATGTTACTTTTTTAGCCATTCTTTATAGCACCAACCTTTCCAACGATATGTTTGTCTTGATGTTAAGTAATCATATACTTCAATAATTATATTTAAAACATTGTGATAGTATGGTACAGGGGCTACTAGCATTGCACATATAATGCCAGGGGATAATGCTAGTATTGTACCTAATGTTGATGTAATTGGTATTAAGGCTAGTATCATTACAGTAGTAAAGACACCAGATATTAAAATTATCAAATCACTAGTTCTAAATATACCTAATATTAATTGCCCGTTCTTTGTATTAGCGGGTATTAAATAGTCATTCATCTATATCACACTCCTTTTTAGTTTTTTATAAGCGGTCTCCAATTGTTCCGGCAACACCATTATCTGCATTAAAGTCTATTGCAGTATTATCATGCCAATTTTCACCCATTGTTGAAGTATGATTTGCTGCATTTTGTTTTTGTCTTCTCGCAGAAAGGTATGGATGCTTTCTTCCTCTCTTGTCTTCTCGATATCCAACTGTTTGACCGTATTTTTGTTGTTCGGCTTTCATGTCGTTGTATGCAGATTCTGCTTTTGCTGCGTTAGTACGTTGTTCTGTCAATTTTTGTGCCATATCAGCCTCAGCAACATGCTTATTTTGCATATTTCCGTCTGCATCTTGATAATATACATCGTAATATCCTGTTCCTGCAATTGGATTGCCATTCTGATCAAGTCGTCGTCCTTGTACTCCCGCACGTTGTGCATCTTCCAATCCTTGTAAAATATTCTTTTGTAGTTTCATATCATCTTTATATTTACTAGCAATAGCTGGACTAATTCCTTCATTAGATAATCTGCTTCTTCCTCTTTGCATTGCTCTTGCAGTCATCTTATCATTACCTGTAATTATTTGAGCTGCTAAATCTCTACCAGCGTTATAAGACATACCTAGTCTTGGTGGGGCTTTGCCACTGTTAATTGCATTAATATTATTGTCAGTGGCATCTTGTGCTGCCCAGCGGGCATCTTGGAATGTTCCACCTTGCCTTAGTGCTCCGGCTCCGGCTAAAATAGCAGATAAACCGATATTACTCATTGTTCCTTGTAAACCTAGAACATCTTCAAAGAATTTTGGTGCCTGTCTTACAAATAAGAATAAACCTATTACTACAAATACAAAGGCTATAGCACCAGTTATACCATCACCAAATTCGGCTGTTATTCCTTCGGATACAAAGTCACTAACTATAAAGATTGCAAAGTATAATATGGCAAGCCGTATAAATAAATCTAAATAAGTTGTTGTAATGGCTTTTACCCATAAACTAAATGAGTCAGCACCTTTTCCTTCTTTCGCTGAAATACTCATATGACTTATTATTGGAATTGGAGCAATTAAACGTAGAACTGCCAACTTTATTGAACGGATGGCTATATCAACAGTAAAGCCGATCATAATTATGGATATTATATATCCGGCTACTCCACCTATTGGGCTATAGGCAAATACATATACTCCACTGTTGGTAAGTTTTTTTAACCCTGAAATTGCACCACCAAATAATGATCCCATATTTTGCGAAGAACATTCTTCGTTTATTAAAGATACTATCTGTTGAGCATTGTCACCCTCATAAATTTTTCTTGTTGTATCGTTTAAATCACAGGCTTGAGTGCCTTTAGATGTCATATTAGGTCTAATAAATAGTCTGGCTAGAGTTGTTGTGAGCTTACTTCCCTTTTTACCCATACTATCCTCATCGGTATCTTTATCTACACCTAAAATAAGTTTGCCAAGTGTGTTATTTTCTAATATTCTAGTTTGTAAAGAGTATAGGGCACCAAAAATAATACCATTATTTTTTAATTCCTTTTCCCATTGATTTGATGGATTTGGAATATTAATAGGAGTTATTAAAGCTAAAATTACAAGTGAAGTAATAATTCTAGTAATTATTTTTCCGGCACCATTTTTTTTATCTGTTACTCTGGCTGGATCTACAATTCCTTCTAGGATTGTTACTGCAAATTTAAAGAGCATAAAAATTCCAATTATTAGTTGGCATTTATAGTACGCATTATTTATTAGTTCATTACCATTTATAAAAAATTCGGCTGTTGCGACATGAAAGAAAACTTCATATACTACATCTAGAATTGTATATGCGATTCTTTCAAAAATAAATGATAATACAGTTCTTATCAAATCACTGATTGTCCCAGCGGGCATTAAATCTACCATTGTTTATCACCTCACATAAAAATACTTATTTCACCAGATGTTATACCAAAGACGTTCAAAATTACACTAATCAAGGTTGGTAAAACAAATAGTGCTGCTGCTAATATTAATCTCGTTATTAAGTTCTTTTGAGCTTTTGAGAGACTCTCATCATCAGAGGTTAATATTGCTTTTACAAAGTCTATACTACTTAAGATTAGGACAAGAAATGGTCCGATAATTTTCAAGTAACTTAATATCTCATTTAATAACCAGGCTACAGAACATTCACATTCTATATTTCCTAGTACAGATGTATCTTCTGTACACTCTGTTTTTCGTTCACAGGCTTTACTAAAGGCTTTACTTTCTTTATCAGCAAGTTGTACATAATTACTTACTTTTATATTAGTTGTTGCTAAACTTTTTGCTGATACACTAAAAGAACTAAGCATTATTAGTCCTATTATTAATAAGAAACAAAAAGTAGTTCCTTTTTTCATATAGATCACTCCAAATACATTATAACACAATAAGTATATCAAAAGAAAAAAAAAATAGCAATTGTTTGCTATTTATTTATTATATATGCATTGTTCCAACATTTTGACCAACTAGTAGTATCTTCATCACCTACACCAATTGCTACCACATTCATAATTAATGAAACTAATTGTGGTACTAGGAAAACTAAAACAGCATAAATAACTCTTTTAATTAATCTAGATTGTGCGGCTTTTACTTCTTTTTCATCACTAGCAATAACTGCTTTACCTAAATCAAAGACACCAAATAAAAGTAAACCAATTGGAATTAATATACAAATATATTTTAAAATTCCATCTCTTATTATTTTGATTACTGGCTCTAGTCCGTCACATGCACCACCAACTGTGCCAACGTTTTTCATAATACCTCTCCTTTGCTTTTGCTATAAATATAATAGCCTATTAACAAATATTTGTCAATCTTATCTTCTAAATAATCCAAAAACTCGTCCGGAATTATTATTATTTGGCTTGGATGCTGATGTCAATAACCCTATTCTACCTAAAAAGTCGTTTATTGCGCCATTTCTTTGTCTCTCATCTAAAGGAGGCATATTATAAAATACTTTTATATTTGACTCCATTTCAAAATCACCAACATCTTTGTTTGATAATAGACTCTTTGTTAATATAACATTTTTATTTTTTACCCTACTAAATACAGTAGGTTCTCTTCTTATCGCTTTATTTAGTTTCATTATGCTTGGTTCTATCAAGTAAAATACTTCTTGACAAACTTCATCATGTGGATAAGCATTTAGGTCGATTAATATTACTTGTGCCTGTGTATTTTGGGCTATAATATCTTTTAAATCTTCCTTTGTCGTTGAAATCATATTTTTGTCATTAAAAAATACAAAATCCTTTTTATCCACTTCAATGGCAAGTACATTTTCATTCATGGCTGCTTCTAATTCTTTTTTTATCATATAAATCAAAGTAGAAGAACCAGCATTATCTGTTATACTTCTGAAACCTATTACAGTGGAATTTGTATTTAATTCAGTAGTTGCTCCTTCAGTAACTACTACTGGTCTTGCCATATGCTGAAGATTTTCAACATCAGCATAAGTATTTGGCCTTTGTAATAAATATTTAATACCATCAATATTAGTTGTAAAGTTATACAATCCAAAAGAGATTATCTTCGATAAGAATATTGAATTACATAACCTAGCATTACTATCTGGTATAAATAAAATTATTTTATCAGGATCTAGTTGTTGTGCCAAAGTAAGATAATTATCTGCATTTTCATAATTTTTAATAGCAGTGACATCAAGTATCATTTTATTAAAGAAAAAGTCTTTGAACATTCCAACTATTTCTCTAGGCTCATAACAACCGGTAATAGTTTTAATTATATCTATATCTAGATTGCTAAGAGCATTTTGTTGTTCATTTGCTATAATAACGTTCATATTATTCTTTCCTTATCTTAACCAGCGGTTGGTACAAATTGTTTTGTTGTACCAGATACTTGAAATATACGTAACTGCGGCATGATTTTGTTAATTATAGGAATATCTATAGATATGGCTGTGACTACTTTATAGTAAACTTTTTTGTCTTGATCGTTTACTGAGTCACCAGTTCTATCTGGTTCTACTCTTTGAATACAATATCCATTTTTACAATCATAGCCTTCAATACTTAACTGTGTTAATGAACTATAGCCTATTTCTTTCATATAGTTTTTTATTTCTGTATCACATGCTCCATTATCATTACCACAGTTACCCTCATATTGTTCAATTGTGGTGATTATTTTATTTTTTACACGAAAAGCCTTGGTGTATGTAACATTGAATGCTAAATATCCAGAAACTAATACTAAAAATACAACGATAATTACCATATTCATAAGTCCACCAAACGCATCACGCATTGCTAATCACCTCTTTTTATTTATCTTTTATCTCTCTTGAACGATCATACTATAGCCTGGTTGACCATTGTAATTGTTGCTAACATTCTCCCATTGTTGACCAATAGAATTTTGAATTTTTGGCCACATAACCCAGAAGAAACCAATTACAGCGGCTATTGCGATTAATGTAATTACTGTTAAATTTAATTCACCTGTTGCTGCTTTCATTTATATATACCTCTCCTTTCCAATTATTACATTTTAATTATAACAAATTATTTTTTTATAATCAATATTTTTTACATGCTAAACATCATCATCATAGAAATTAGAATAATTAACATTACACCAACTCCAGTTACTACTAACATAACCATAGTTTGACTTTCCATATGATTTAGGCGTTCCTTGTATTTTGTTTCACGGGCTTTATTTTGAAGATTTGAAACTGTTTTAGAAAACATCATTAATCTTTCTTGTTTTTTCTCCTGTGAACCTAGACCAAGTCTGTATAACAAACGCATCATTCGCATTGAATCACGAACTGGATAAGTATTAGCAAACTCCATATATGGGTCAATGGTTGAATCACCAGAGTTTATTTTACTTATTAATTGTCTTAGACCTGGTTTAAATATGTCTGGAGCATCATCAATTGATTTACCTAAGGCAACTGGTACTGTGTAGTGTTGAATTAAGATTTCCAAACTCTTTAAGTAGTATGGTAACATAATATCAATTTCATGAAGATGAGTTTTATAAAAACTCTTTAGTTGCATATAAGGTAGTTTAAAGGCTAAGGCTCCAACTAGTATAGATAATACTAAGTTTAAGAAGAATTGTGGATTGAAGAGACTGGTTGATGTACTACCTGATGTTGCGGTTAAGGCTAGTACTACTAAAAACACTACTATGGCATTAGTACATCTTTTCATATATAATTGGTCAACATCTACATCTTCTCCGTACTTAGCATACACTAAGAATGTATAATCTTCTTCTCTTATTACTTGTAAATATTTTTCATTATCAATCATAAATTTCTTTTTATCAATGGTACCATTGTAAATTAAGATTCCAATTATGATTGCTCCTACTATTAATGCTTCCATTATTCAGCACCTACATTCTCATTATAATATTTTTCACCTTTTAACAAGAAGTATGAATTTATAATTAATACTCCATGTAAAAGTAGTTTTACATACCATCTACCTAAAAGTATGATATATGTTTCTCTACCTAGTAAGTATTGAACAAGCATAGCCATTAAATATAGCATGATACCGAATTGTAAGAAGGACTTATGGAAAGCCGCTCTTTCAATACGGTCACGATAAACGCTTTCAACTAACATATCGATATCTAGTTGCATGTTATCTAATGAATCTGCGGAGTTCCTAGCACCTTCTTTAGTTATTTGTAAGAATAATTGATGCATATTCTTAACGATGTAATATGGATATGTTCTACTCATATGGGCTAAAGCCTCATCAATACTACCATTTTTATATGCCAAATCAATCATGTAGTCAACATCACTTTTTACTGGATCTTCTAGTATTCCTGAGTTTCTAACTCCTTCTAGTGACTTTACGAAACTTTGAGTTGTAGCAAACTCCATAATAACGTTAGAAGTATATACTTGAATTTGCTCAAAGATGAACTCACTATATATTCTTTTACATCTTAAGTAAGAAAGATAGGGAACTATCATTATAACTGCTATGATGTAAAAGATACAGATTACTAGATTATAGAAGTAAAGATATGTTACTACTCCAGCAAAGATTGACATTGTTATTACTTGGACTGAGTATTGTTTAGGGGTATATTCTTGACCTAATTCCTTAGTTTTTTCTCTTACTACTTTGAAAGAGTAAGGAGCAAATCTGTCATACATCTGTTGTACTTGAACGGTAATAAACTTTCCAAAATTTTGGCCTTTATAATTACGATAACCTACAATACCTACAGCAATAACTATTAATATTAATAACTCTTCAATATACATATTTATTACTCCTTTTTTGTTTATTGTTGGCTACCAGGTATAGCGGTGCCATCTAAGGTTGGTAATGGTTCTATGTTGTTTGGCATGGCGTGCATTTCTGGTACAACTGGTGCATTTGCTACTAGAGGTTGTTGCATATTGGGTACGGCTTGTAG
>OJAW01001443.1_pt1 | contig 13721 bp, 14 predicted proteins | sample 1589151 | NCBI WGS metagenome assembly OJAW01 (sample SAMN03283290) | human gut metagenome | biome: human-associated habitat; material: feces | host: Homo sapiens | place: Peru | collected 2012 | reverse complement strand
CTGATTGTTGCGACCGCGTGAGCGGGCAATTCTATAGTTACTTTGCAACAATCAGAGTGTAGCACATTATTGTGCGATTTTGAATCACAAAACCGTGTCTGGGAGCCAGTTTTATGCTGAATACATTCGTTTGCCCTGAGCATTGACACAAGTATGTTTTTTCTATATCATATTTGCACTGTTAGGAACAAATTTTTAGGTAGGTACGAGATATGTCAAGATCATGTGATGTCTGCGGAAAACATTCAATGCACGGTAACAGAGTAAGCAAATCATACAATCATACACGCCGTCAGTGGAAGCCAAATCTTTTGAAGATTAAGACAGAAATCGACGGAACAACAAGAACAATCAAAATTTGCACTCAGTGTCTCCGCTCTGGATTCATTACAAAGAAAATCAATGTAACTCCTGCAAACGCAGGCGCAAACAAAGCTGAATAGTTTTAACCTTAAAAGCTAGAATTTGAAGAAGGCTGCCAAAACCTGGCAGTCTTTTTTGTTTTAAATGCAAATAGTTTCTAATTTCACGACCGAACCTCTTGACAAAACTCGGGGGGGGGTAAAATGACCTTGAGGTATTTATATGAAAATTAGAAACTTTATTTTTGGAATCGCATTGGTTTCTGCACTTTGCTTTACAAGCTGTTCTGACGGCTCAAGCAGTTCAGATTCAAACGGCACAGAGAACACAACAAACGGCACGGAAAGCACAACAAACGGCACGGAAAGCACAACAACTGACACAAGCTCAAGAGTCCTTGACCTTAGAATCAAGAAAAATGGCGTTGTGCACAATTCACGCCACTCAATTGAAAACGCAGCTGAAATAACACAAACAGATCACGTAAAAGCCACAGCAGTTTCAGGCGGAATCCAGTTTGAAATTGCGCTTCCAAGCGATGCAAGTTACCTTGAAATCAGAAGACTTGAAGACATCGAAGGCATGGAAGATTTTTGGACAACAAGATGTGAATTACAAGACGCATGGCAATACAAAGGGCAGACATATAAATTTGTTTATCCGCTTTGCGAGCCTGGCGAAAAATACAAGTTCAACATAGGAATTGAAACTACTACCATAAATAACGTAACAACAACCTTGCCAGAAGAAATTATTATAATCACCGCCACAGACGGAATCGGCGACATCGACTATTCAAATTTAAAAAGCCGCCACATAGACTTATCTTATGACGGAACAAAGCCAACTGTAAAAGTTTTAAATGTTATTCCGCCGGAAGGAGACAATGTGGAAACAAGAATCGGCTACTATGCTCAAAACTCCAGCACAGAAAGCGACTGGGTAAATGATACAATTTGGTTTGGAAATTACCTTGGAAAAAAATCAGAAACAATATCATCTTCTGAACTTCACGATGCAAAAGACTATACAGATCCAGAAAATCCTTTTTATTATTCAAAAGATAGTAAAATCTTAAAATCACAAGACGATGGCAAAACATGGGAAGAAGATGAAGAAGCAACAAAAGAATGCCAAGAACTTCTTAAAACAGGCTTTAGCCATTTCTTTGAAAGCACAAACAAATCTTATCTTTTTGCGCAGTACGCATACACTTTTGAAGTTAATGAAATGGAAAACCCAGAACGCTACGTCTGGAGAACCGCAATCTTGGATTCAGATATTATAAAAGTAAAATAAACCAACTGTCATTGCCGTGCTTGACACGGCAATCTACTGCTAGCTGTTTCATATACAGCCATATCTTCTCTTTTTCCTATTGCAACGATATTTACAAGCAGTACATTTTCAATAACTGAATAAACTATCCGAATTTGTTTTTTACAGGCATACATTTTTCTGTAGCCAGTCAAATCATATCCGTTTTTATTGCCAAGTTCTTCGCCAAGAAAAGGCGATTTTTTTAATTTTTCCAACTGCTTTTTGACAAGAACCTTTATACTTCCGTCTAATGCGCAGAATTCTTTTAATGCTTCTGGATGAAATTTTATTTCGTATTCCATTAAAGCCCTGCTGTTTTCATTGCATCATCAAAAGAAACATATTCTGATTGCGATGTGTTTTTTCGAGCTTGAATAGTATGGAAAATTTCTTTCCGTTCATTTTCTTCATCTAAAGATTTTAAGCGTTCGTATTCATCAATTGGAATCATAACAGCCTGCATTTGATTATTTTTAACAACAACAATTTTCTCGCCATTTGATTTTGTCATCCGCTGCAAAAAAGTTGCAAAACTGCGCACAAACTGAGAACTTGAAACAATTTCATTTCTAGCAAACGTTACCATAAAATCCTCTTATGTAATATTTTACATAAAATTTCATGCAATTTCAACACACAAGCTCAAGGCCGTCGTAGGCTGGTCCAATATAAAATCCGTTTTCTGCTTTTTTTTTCAGCAGAGGAAACTTCCACAAAATGCTTTTTACATAATCTTCTATTTGAACGTGGCTCATGTTATGCGTTATGTGAGTCAAATAAACGTTTCGCGGATTCATTTTTTGCGCCGCTTCAAGTGCCTGTTCAAATGAAAAATGTGTCGAATGAGGTTCCAGCCGCAATCCATCGATTACAAGATGCTCAAGAATTCCTGAGTTGTTTTTTACAAGCTCAATTGAATTTTCCGGCACAAAGCTGCAATCCGTAAGGTAAGCGATGCTGTGCTTTTTTCCGTCCTTCCCTTCCTCGCTGAACAAAAGTCCCAGGTCATCTAAATGTCCGTGCTTGAGCATTACAGGCAGAATTTCAATTCCGTTTATAAAAAGCGGATTTTTTTCGCTGATATTTTCCGCGCTCATAATCTGAATCTTTGGCTTTCCGCCGCCCTCTTTCATCGGAGTAAAAATGTAGTCGAATCTGTGCCGAATATCATGCTCCGCGTGAGTTGTCGTGTAAATTCTAAGACCTTCTCCTTCAGTTTCCTTGTTGTCCGGATGCGCCGGGTCAAGAGCCTTTGTGTGGCTAAAAACACGCAAGTCGTCAATTCCATGAAGATGATCCGCATGGCTGTGCGTTATAAAAACCGCGTCAAGTTTGTTAATTTTATATTTCAACGCCTGAATTCTAAATTCCGGTCCGACATCCACAAGAATATTTACAGGACTTTCAAGAAACGCGCTGCATCTTAGCCGGTTATCCCTCGGATCACTTGAACGGCACACATTGCAGCTACATCCAATCACAGGAATTCCGTGGCTTGTTCCAGTGCCAGTAAGAATCATTTTCATAAGCACATCATACTTCTTTGAATAAACTTTTGAAATAGCTGAATAAAATATAAAGTTTCAATAAAAATTCAGCTATCAACAATATACATACAGTTTTGAACTTGAAATGGAAGGTCAAGAAAATTTTATGTGGAGAACAGCATCTATAGACTCCGAACCTATAAAAATAAAACAACAAACTCTATAAAAACAGGAATTCGATTTACGATTAGCGGAAATCAAGGGAAATTAGAAGAAAATTTCTCTTGATTTTTCAGTAAAAAATGCAAAAAAAACAGAGGCTTCGGTGCTGAATAAAATTCACAACCGAAGCCCCTCAATCTGCGCAAGAGGAATTGACAGTAAAAGGAGACTAAGAACTGACTAAAATGCCCTAAACAGCAAAAACACTCTCCATTGCAGATTTAAGATGTTTTTTGGCGCGGAGTTCAGCCTGGCGCACTGCCTCTTGGCTCAATCCTACAATTCTACCGACTTCACGCAAACTTTTTGAATGCAAGTCATAGTCAAAATTGTAACGATGCCGCAAAACACTCTTTTCTATTCCTGTTAAAGAATCCATAAAAAAATTAACACAGCTTTTAGAATCCTCTCTGATTGCAAGCTCTTCCGGGGAAAACGCTGTGTCCGGGATAATATCGCCTAGCGAAACTGTTTTTCCTTCATCAGCAACTTCAGTATCAAGAGACGCAACTGTATAAGAAGTTTCAAGAACATCATTCAACCTCTCTTCTGAAATTCCTGCAAAAAGCGCAAGTTCCTTGACCGTGGCTTCTCTTCCGTTCTGCTGAAAGAAAATATTCTGAAACTTCTGAATACGTCGCAAAAGAGTTTCCCTATGCACCGGAAGCAAAATCGGAGAACTGTTGGCACTGATGAATTTCATAATGCGCTGTACAATCCATCTGTATGCATAAGTTGAAAACCTTGTTCCAAACGCCGGATCGAATTTCTTGGCAGCAACCATAAGCCCAAGATTTCCTTCCTGAATCAAATCCATAATGCAAAACGCACCTTTGTTGAATCTTCCTGCAACACTTACAACAAGCCTAAGATTGGAATTAACAAGCAGGTTGAACGCTTCCTTGTCTCCAGACTTGATTCTTTTTGCAAGCGCGATTTCTTCATCGGCGGAAAGCAGAGGATATTTTTTTAATGAATTCAGGTATCCCTTTGCAACATCAATTTCCATAACAAACTCCATAACTTTTTTTAATCCCATGATATATTAGCATATATTGTGCCAAGTTAAGAAAAGCACAGACAAAAATCAGCATCTTTCTTGAAATCAATGCGTATTTTCTTATAATTTAAGGAAATAAAATCCTAATAAAAATCGGAAAATTTTATTAATTCAAAAAATAAAATATAAAGAAAAAAGCAAATTGCAAAAAAGTAGACAGATAAACAAAAAATTATCTGTATAAATTTATATACAGTGTAAAATTGTAGACATTCCTACTAAAGTAAACAAAGTGCTCCTGTTCAAACAGGAACAGCCTTCCGCTTAGAGCAGGAACCTCTTTCCGCTTAGAGCAGGAACTTTATTCCGCTTAAAAAACACGGCTAAAAAACATTAATTGACCATATAAACTCAATTCATTAAACTGTAAAATTATGGTACCTACATTAATAAAAGACTTGCTTTCCTCAAAACCGGAAAGTCAGAAAGTTACAGTTTGCGGCTGGATTCGTTCCGTTCGCGATTCTAAAAATCTTGTTTTCATCCAGGTAAATGACGGAAGCTGTTTTGCGAACATTCAGCTTACCTTTGACAGAAATTCACCTTCTCCAAATGCAAATGTAAATAATATAGAAGAAGAATTAAAAAAATTGAATACCGGGGCTTCTGTCCGCGCGGAAGGGCTTTTGATTTCCTCGCCGGCAAGCGGCCAGGCTGTGGAAGTTACCCTTGAATCTTTAAAAACGCTGGGAATTTGCAATCCGGAAGAATATCCGCTGCAGAAAAACAAGATGAGCATGGAATACCTTCGCACAAACGCTCATCTCCGCGCGCGCACAAACACATTCGGCGCTGTTTACCGCGTAAGAAACCAGATGGCATTTGCGGTTCACTCGTTCTTTCAGGAACGCGGATTCCAGTACATCAACGCTCCGGAAATCACTTGCTCTGACTGTGAAGGCGCAGGCGAAATGTTCCAGGTTACAACTCTTTCAATGGAAAAGATTGCCGAGCTTGGCGTAAAAGCCGGTGCCGACGGAATGAAAATCGAGGACGCGCACAAGATTGTTGACTATTCAAAAGATTTCTTCGGCAAAAAGGCGTCGCTCACAGTTTCCGGCCAGCTTGAGGCAGAAACAATGGCAACCGCTCTAAGCCGCGTTTATACATTCGGCCCGACTTTCCGCGCGGAAAATTCAAACACTCCGCGCCACTTGGCAGAATTCTGGATGATTGAGCCGGAAATGGCGTTCTTTGATCTTGATGACGACATGGATATTCAGGAAGATTTTGTAAAATATCTTTTGAACTGGGCTTTGACAAAATGCCGCTCAGACCTGGAATTCTTTGACAAACGCATTCAGCCAGGCCTTATTGAAAGCCTTGAAAAAGTCGCAAAGGCAAAATTCGTGCGGATTTCCTACACAGACGCAATCGCAAAGCTTGAAGAAGCGGAAAAAAACGGAGCGAAATTTGAATTCAAGCCATACTGGGGCTGCGACATCGCGACTGAACACGAACGCTATCTTACAGAAAAGATTTTCGGCTGTCCGGTAATGGTTTTCAACTATCCAAAAGAAATAAAATCTTTCTATATGAAGCAGAATGATGACGGAAAAACCGTAAAGGCGGTTGATGTTCTTGTTCCTGGAATCGGTGAGCTGATCGGCGGCTCTGAGCGCGAGGAAAACTACGAGAAACTGCTTAAAGCGTGCGAGGAGCGCAAGATGGATATGTCAAACTACCAGTGGTATCTTGACTTGCGCCGGTTCGGAACTGTTCCGCACTCAGGATTCGGACTTGGCTTTGAACGCCTTATCCGTTACATTACCGGAATGGAAAACATCCGCGATGTAATTCCATATCCACGCGCGCCTAAGCTCGCTGATTTCTAAAAGAATTTAAGGTAAAACATAAGTTTACACACAACAAAGCCATACTGCGCATTTTGTTCAGTATGGCAAATTTATTTTCTAATTTGCAAAATTCAGCAAGCAGGCTTATAATATCTAGCTAGGATAAAATCAATGGTAGAACAGACAGACTTCGATATGTACGGTAGAAAAATATTCTTCTTGAATCCTGCTTATGCAATAAAAAAAGATATAATAAGCAGCCTAAGAAAAAAAGAATATGAAGTATACATTATCGAAAGTTTCAGGGACGCAAAAAATCTTCTGCGGAAAAATCCAGATTCTGTTCTTTTTATAAACATTGACGCGCAGCTTTCAATAGGCGCCTGGTTCAATTTTCTGCGAAGTTTCGACAAAGAAGAAAGCCTCAAGACAATTCAGGCAACCGTCATTTCCGAAAAAATAAAGCCAAACGAAATTGAGTTATTCTCAAAATTTTCAGATTCAGAAAACAGCGTAATCGATTTTTCAGATGGAATAGAAAAAGTTTCTGAGCGCATACAAAATATTCTTACCAAGACAAACGCAAAAGGAAGACGGCAATATATACGGGCAAATTTAATGCACGACAAGGACGCCGCTTTATTCTGGAACCACGGAAGCAAAATGCACCAGCTCAAGCTTTTTGATTTAAGTTCTGTGGGAATGGCTGTAAAAATTCCCGCCGGACTTGAAAGCCTTATAATTGCAAAAAACTACATATTGCAGGATGTAACACTTAGGCTTGGAACAAAGCAGGTTGTAACAGAAGCCGTTGTTTTCGCCGTAAAAAAAACAGAGCAAGGAACAATATGGGTTCTTCTTCTTGCGCCACAAACTTCTGCGGCGGTAAAAGACGAAATCCGCCAGTATGTTTTTAAAACTATTGAAGACAAAATGATTCTTTCCATAAACGAAGAACGGAAGGACGACACTGACTATGCGCAGCTGGACTACTACAACTTTGCAGCAAAGACAAAATCCAAGTCTAAGCCTTCAACTTTTTCAAGCCAGCCCGGACACAATTTTTCATGACTTTTTGCAAAAAACAGCTAAAAAAAATTTCTCTGTTCAGCATTGTGCAGTCGCTTTACTTAAGCTCAAGTTTGTTTTTTTCAAATGACTTGATTTCTTCCGCTTCTGCCTGCGCATTTGGATTTTTACTTTCGGTTGTTCCAATCAGCATGATAATCTGCGTTGTGCTTCTCAGGGTTTTGCACGCTTCCCCGGAAACTGTTTCCGCGCTTATTTCTTCAAGTCCGTTTTCAAGCCAGATTATAAGCATTGAAGATTCGCTTCCGAAGTCGCTTAAGCTTGTTACAAATTTTGAAGTTGTAATCATTGCAGCTGTTGTGTGGATGTCAAGAAGATTTTTCAGTTCTGTGATTGTCGGACTGAAAAGAATTTTTGGAAAAGATGCAAACTCGCGTCCTGTAAAAAATATGTTTCTTGTTTTTACTGGAGAAGCCCTTTTTGTAATTTTATTTTCACTGATAATTTTCATAGCAATCAGCTTAAAGACAATCGTGCTTGTTCCAAGGTTCTACGGAATTCTTGAGCCGCTGAACCACATTGCAGATCTGATTTCAAAAACTGCGGCTGGTTTTGTTCCGTTTATAATTTTATTTGCAGCAACGGCGTTCACGTATAAATTCGGAAGCAGAACAAATCCGTCCTGGGGAATAAGCATTTTGTCTTCAGCAGGAACCTGCGCTTCGTTTTGGATTCTCACAAAGGCCTTTCATCTGTTTGTAAACATAAACCGCTACAACCTGGTCTACGGAGTTTTAAGCAACATTATTGTAATGCTCATGGGCGTGTTTTTTTTCTTTATAATTTTTTTCTTTTTTGCTCAGTGGCTTTATGTCTATCAGTTTTTTGAAACATTGCTTTTGTGCGAGCTTTATCTTCTGCCTGAAAAACAAGACGGAAAATTCTTTTCAAATATAAAACGGTTTCTTTTTATAAATCCGTATTTTCTTCTTAAAAAAGATTCACACGCATTAAATTTCAACGACGGAAATTTTGTTTACAGAAAAAATTCAAAAAGCGAATTCTGTTTTTACATTGCGAGCGGAAGCATTTTGCTTATACACAAAAATGAAGGGCAGGTTTTAAATCAAGGCGCATTTTTTGGCGAAGGCGAATGTCTTTTAAAAAAGCACCGGCAGGAAGACGCAGTTTCAATTGGAAAATCAAAAGTCATAAAAATCCATTACTCCGTGTTCCAAAAGCTCATAGAAAAAAATCCAAAAATCGGAGTAAAGGCGCTTAGTCAAATAAGAAAATATTACAAAGGGACTTTCTAATTTCCTAGCCGGAAATCAACACTATAAGAAGAAATGCATAAAATAAAGTCATAACTAAAACTAATTTTTCATCTGCAGTCATTGATGCCTTTTCTGGTGCATATATTTCAATTCTACTAGTTATAATATTTGAGTCTATTGATTGATATTGTTGCAATTAAAAGAACATAAACGGCGAGACATATTGTCTATTTATCTATTCTGTTCCTATGATAATATTTATTTTTTGCATTTGCTATACCTTCATGTAATTATATGTTTCATTTTTGCTCAAACTCCTGTATCAGCTTTATGTTCGCCCTGTCTATGTCGGTCAGTTTGTCGTCAGTATACTCATTGTCCGGCTTGTACCAGGCGTACTCGTTGAACAGGGCCTGCAGGTCCTCACTTCTGAACGTACGTCCGTGCCGTGCGTACACCGCGTTGCGCCAGATTCTTAGCGCCGCCTTGGAAAAGCCTTCCAGGTCTGCCGGCAGAAGCGGGCTCTCTAGTTTTGCGTAGTCTATTCCTGCCTCCGCGAAGAAGTCCGGGCTGCCGTGGATCTGCTCAAGCTCCTCGCTTGATGCGTTTTCGTCCTGCACGTATTTCTGCTGGATGCGGTCGTAGTAGTAGAAAGCCCAATTAGATGTATACGCTTTTAAACCTCTTTTACCATTGAAAATAATAAACTCTTCTATTTTTGTTTTTGTAGAAATTGTTTTTTCATAATAAAATAACCATTTATACTCTCCCATAAGTGAAACTGAATTTATAGCGGTGGAAATAGAAGTATCATCTGAAAAAGATAGTATTTCATCTATTCCATCATGATTAAAATCATATACAAAAACTGTATTGCCACCACATCTAAACTTTTCAATTTGTTTTTGTAATGTTGAACCAGTATAATCAAAAATCTTTTCAAATGATGCATCACACCATATTATCCCTTTAAAGTCATCATATTTATTATTTTGCAATACATTATCTTTATATATTAGAAAATATCCATGATTCAAATCTTCACCTTCCAGAAAATAAAGCCAAACTTTAATTAGTGGATTTGGAATATTTATTTTAATTGTATATAAAAGATTTTCATTTTTTATAATATTATTATTTATGTAATTTGTTATCTCGATTTCCTCTTTTATAAAATCCGTAGTCTCAACTTCCTCATAGGAAAAAGCCACAGAAGCAAAAGATAAAAGTAAAACAGTCAATAAAATTAATTTCTTCATTTTTTTTCAAACTCCTGTATCAGCTTTATGTTCGCCCTGTCTATGTCAGTCAGTTTGTCGTCGGTATACTCGTTGTCCGGCTTGTACCAGGCGTACTCGTTGAACAGGGCCTGCAGATCCTCGCTCTTGAACGTGCGGCCGTGCCGTGCGTACACCGCGTTGCGCCAGATTCTTAATGCAGCTTTAGAAAAGCCTTCCAGGTCAGCAGGCAGAAGCGGCCGCTCTAGCTTTGTGTAATCTATTCCAGCTTCTGCAAAGAAATCCGGGCTGCCGTGGATCTGCTCAAGCTCCTCGCTTTTCGCGCTCTCGTCCTGCACGTATTTTTGCTGGATGCGGTCGTAGTAGTAGAAACACCATTCGTTGTTATCCGTGGAATAATCATGTTCATACACTTTTATTCCCTGTCTTCCTTTGAACAAAATAAATTCAAACGCAGGAATCTTATAAGGAAGCATAACTATTATTTTAAAGATATATCTACTTTTATTATTTATATAATCAAATGTTATAATACCAAAAACATTTCCCTGCCCACTGGTTCTAAAACCTAACAACTCTTCCCATCTTTCATAGTTCAGAAGCAGCCTGTAAAAGTCGCTGTCGCTCATGGCTTTTTCCGCTCCTGTGTAGAAACAACCTGGAATTATTCAACAACCAGATACTGTATGCACAAGTCGTCATATTTGCTTCCGTTGTATACATCAAGGATTTCAAGCTCATATTCTCCGCCTTTTCCCAGTTCTTTCAAGGAAAATCTCTGCTCTTCTTTTGTATCACTGACGGCTATTGTTTTTGACTTCTTCGTCTGTCGGTTTGTGATTTTCAGAGCCTTTACACGGCTGTTTTTCCCGTAGTAGTCGGGATGATTCACATCCTGATAGCCATTCATGATTATTAAGGTCTCTGGATTCTCATGCTCAAATTCTTTTATTGATATTATATCTCCAATCCCCTTCCCATTGCCGCTTGCCCACGGCAGTCCATCCTTTCGCTGCAGGTGCTCCGGCTCGTAGGTTGTCGTACTCTCAGTAAGGTAAGAGGTAGAATGATAAACACTATCATAACACTGATTTATTAAACTAGTTATAAAAGGATAAAAATTATAATCAATATGAAATAGAACAGGTACCAAAAAAGCAATTTGTGAGTAATCCAAATAAAAAGGCGGATTTTCTATTCTATAATTTGTATAACAAACATCAAAATAATCTGTAAAAGTATATATATTATTAATTCTTTTTAATTTTGATATTTCTCGAGAGTTATTAAAAACAGGACTATTTTTTGTATTCATATCCAATACAAACTTCCGCCCTGTTCCAAGGTTTATAATAATTTGATTATTTATCGTTTGCATCTCTATAGTATAATTTGTACTATCAGAATTAATATATTTTTTAGAATTTGAATAATAAATATTGCAAATCAATTTATTATCATTAAACCATCTCCAACAATCATCTTCATGTACCATTCTCTGATGCCATGATTCTTCATTATCTTGAAAAAATAAATCATAAGAAGCCCCTTTGTGATTAATAGTAATATTAATATCATCTGATATAACTGAAGATAAATAACCATCTTTGTCAAATTTTAATACAGTTTTTTTATCAATTGAAGTTATTCCTTGGTCTGAAAGAGAAGTAAGTTTATTTTTCAAAATTGTGGTGTATTCCGAACAATAAATAGTATACATAAGAGAAAAGAATAAAAAGCAAATAAAAAATTTCTTATTCATTTTATTTTACCTCCAATTCAATATTACCTTTTATATTCAGATAATTGGACAGAACATGAACAATCAAATAAACATCTAAATTGCAAATTCTTATGCATCCAAGCGTTGTTCCCTTATAATCATTTGTTCCTTTTCTAGCATCCAATTTTTCTACTTCGGATAGATTTTCTATAATTCTTCCTGTTCCTCCATGTATTAATAAATGACCATCCTCAAACATTTCATTTTCACCTTTATCGTTTTTTATTTTTTCCCAGTCAATCAAGATTTTATTATCATCTTTTTTTGCTTTATAGCCAGTAACATTTCTAATAGCATTTGTTCTGATCTTATATGGTCCATATTCTTCAGTGTCGTTCTTTTCAAAAGCAGTAATTTTCCATTTACCATTAGGGAATTTTTCTGGCTTATAAGGAACAATCGTTTTTCCTTTACTGTTCGGCATTGTATATATTGGAGATGAATTAAGCTCTCCTGTACTCGTTGGCCATTGTCTTTTCTTCTGCCTGTTGCTGGCCTTTACAACAAACAGATTCTCAGTTTTTCCGTCCATGATGTAGGAGAAGGTCAGCTCTCCCTTGTCGTCTTCATAGACAGCCTTCACCGTAACATCCTTGTAGTCCTTTAATGTAAGAAACCCTTTTGCAGTGATTTTCTCAAGGAAATACTTTTCTTTTTCTATCCAGCCTTCTTCTTTATTGATATAAAACAAACCGTCATCCAGCATTCTGTTTTGCATCATTAGGTCGTTCTTTTCTGTTGTCTCAATTCCAGCCGCTGTAAGCAGTTTTTTCGCAAAACCTTTGCCATCATATTCTGCTCCTTTCATAAGAGTTTCACTCCCGGCAATACCATTCGGGGATATTATCTGGACTTTGTTTTTATCAGACCCATATTCAACTTTACACACATTACTGCATTTATCAAGATAGACCTTCCAGCACCCTTCGGATAACGGAATGGATTCCTCCTGCACCTCCACATCTTTAGGCACTCTTACTCCGAGCGAATATTTCTCAGACAGCAGGCCGCATTTTAAGAGGAGCTGTTTATGCCCCTCGCTGTCAAGGTTCTCAAAGTCTGACTGCGTTATTCTTGACATGGTATATATGAAACTGTTTTTCTCCATCATTGACGCAAGCCTGTCCAGCTCGCTGCCCTTTACCGCCTTGGGCTTGCTGTTTATCTCAAGAAGCAGGCTTTTGAACCGGCTCAGTATCTCGACTATTGCTTCTCTTGCCTCTTCTTTCGTTGTCTGCTGTTTTACTGTTATTTCCGCCATAGTTTTTCTTCCGTGTATTTCTCGTATCTCAGCAGAAGGTCGTAGTATTCCTGGGGGCTCATGCTTTTTTCCTGGCTTTCTACCCAGTTGTCCAGTTCGCTCTCCACATTCCGTTCTATTGCTGCTATCTGGCTTTTCTTTAGCTTATATATTCTGTTTCCTATTCTGTAGTCAATCACCGGATCAGTCCTATGTTCTTCAAGAACCTCTTCCCTTGCGGCCTCACGTTCCAGTTCTTTTCTTGTTGCGTTCCTGTATTCATCTGGTTTTTCATTTTGTGCCACGTGAGTCAGTTCATGCGCCAGAATCTTTCGCCCTTCTTCACTTTCCGGCTTGTATGCTCCGTTCCTGAAAAAGATATTCCTGCCTATTGTGATTGCAAGCGCATTGAAGCTTCTGGCATATTCATCTGCGGACATCCCTATATGAATGGTTGCCTCATCTATTTCGCGGCTGTGCTCACGGGAAAACTGCTTTATCTGCACTGTTTCCAGATTGAACTTTCTGTCATTCTGGTAATTCCTTACAATGCTTGTTATAGATGTATCCTGTTCTTCCTGGAAATCCATGTCAAGTTTCGGAGATACCTTCTTGAGCTTTTTTCCCGCTCTGAGAGCAGCAAGCTCTGTCCTAATCTGATTGGTATTAAAAGAGCTTTCATTCAGAGCAATATCGAGGCAGTTAAGGAGTGCTTCTATGTTCTTGTTGTTTTCCTTTAGCTGTTGAAGGGTTATATAGTTGTCATTGTAATTTTTCCCCATAGTATCTATCTCGTCTAGCTTAGTTTTTGTTTTTCTTCCATTAGTTTTAGGTACTGAATCTTCTGCAAATCCCTCTCAGTTATTTCCCCGCTTCCGTCTGCATGGCCGACATCATGGAACAGGT
>OJAW01001442.1_pt1 | contig 13726 bp, 8 predicted proteins | sample 1589151 | NCBI WGS metagenome assembly OJAW01 (sample SAMN03283290) | human gut metagenome | biome: human-associated habitat; material: feces | host: Homo sapiens | place: Peru | collected 2012 | reverse complement strand
TATCTTTGCATAAGATAGGCTGCACCTCGGCATAACATTCAATCAAGCTTGATGTTCTGCTTTCGGTTTGCTCTGTCTTTTTAGAAAAAAATTAAAGGAGATTATCGTTATGTGTAAATTAGATACGATTATAAATACTACTGTACGGGATTTTCATCCTTCAACTGTAATAAAACGAGGAAAGTCAATGGAACAAATAGAATATATGACTAATATTTTATTTGCTCTTGCTAAGCGTCTGCAGAGACCTTTGGACAAAACATTAGAGAGCATAGAAAAGAGCCACTTGCTACCGATTTTAGACAAAGCGTATCTTTGTAGAAAGCAAAAAAGCAGCAATGATATAAGTCTTATTGCTGCATATTGTCTCGTAAAAAGCATTTCAACGATGAATTCGTTTCCCTGTTCCTTTCCAAGGATTATACCTCCAATGTGGCGTATCTTCTTTCTTTTCTATATCCGAACATGGATAGTATTCAAAGAGTATGCAAAAACAGCTCCTAATATAGTATTATCAAAATAGCACAACAAAGCAGCTGCCTTCGTTTAACTTCGAATTGACGGTCAGTCTGCCTCCAAGTTTGGAAATGATTTCTTTGGAAAGTGCCAAACCTATTCCGTATCCGGACTCGTTAACTGCATTTTTTGCACGATAAAAAGGTTCGAAGATATGTGGCAAATCTTCTGAGGATATACCTATCCCATGGTCTTTAATCTCAATCATATTTTTGCTTACGCTGATTTCGACAGGTTGTTCTTGGGCATATTTCATGGCGTTATCGACCAAGTTCCGCAATGCAATGCTGAGGAGACTTTCTTGGGTCATGAGGTGGAAATTATTCTCTATTTTTACATTCACTTTGGAAGAAGCATATTGCTGCATCAGTTTACCCACATCAACCCACTCAAACATGTCTCGGTCTATTTTTTCGGCGTAGGTATGTGAAAGTCGAAGCAGGTTTTGCATTATATCTATGACGCGTGTTGTTTCATAACTTATCTTTTGTAGAAATCTTCTGTATTCTTCGGGACTGCGTTCTCGTAAAAGGGCTATATCGCATTCGCCTTGTATGGCAGTTAACGGATTATTTATTTCGTGGGAAGCGTTATTGACGAACATTTTTTCTTTTCGGTAATTACAATCAATACGATCCACAACTTTGATGGCATAGAGTCTGCTGATAAGGTACAGCACTATGGCTGATAGGCATACAATAATCAAAAGAACCCAGCCTATCACCCTGCTGATTTCAACCCCGTATGGATTTCGGCTCAACACCACTACTACGTACGTACCTTCATTATCGTAATATATAAAGGCTGTGCCAACTTCATCTCCACGATGGAAAAAGACTTCCTCTCCTTTGATAACATCCGCAATTTGGGTATTCGACAAATACTCTTTCAATTCATTTCGTGCTTTCTCGGGAAACTCCATATCGACAAACAACTGGTGTGATGTGGGAATGGAGTTCTGACGATGAAGTACTACATTACGATATTTTACAGGATCAAGTTCATCTTTTTCAAAGCGTTCTATGGCAACTGCATGTGCTTTCTCCGATAAATATTTGAAATAAAGGTTTTCGATATAGTTTGAACTCAGAGCATAGAATATCCCCCCTGCCATCGTTACAAGTGTAATCGTAATGGCAGAATATATCCACGAAATCTTACTGCTCTCTTTCAAATCCGAAAATCTTTTTCTTTTCAATTTCATTCTTTCATCATATATCCTACGCCAACAACTGTATGAATCAACTTATGTTGAAAAGGATCGTCTATCTTATTGCGAAGGTATCTTACATACACATCTACGATGTTGGTATTGGTATCAAAATCCTTATCCCATACGTCTCTGATAAGTTGCTTTCTTGAAAGAGCTTCGTTTTGGTGTTTGATAAAATATTCCAATAATCTGTATTCCTTGGTAGATAGTTCCACAAGCATGCCGCCGCGAAGCGCTTGATGTGTAGAGGGGTTACAGGTGAGGTCGGCACAACGTAAGTCTCCCATTCCTTCCTGCAAGGCAGAGGTGCGACGAAGGAGAGCCCCAATACGAGCCGACAATTCTATAAACTTGAATGGTTTCGGAAGATAATCATCAGCTCCTGCATGCAGACCTGCAACAATATCATCTGTCGTTCCCAACGCTGTAAGCATCAATACAGGTATCTGAAAGCCGTAACGTTCCCGAAATCGCAGACACAGTTCCAAGCCTGACATGCCGGGCATTCTGATATCGAGTAGCAGCATATGCAACATATTGTTTGCCATTGCTTCCTCTATTTTCTCCCAAGCCTCGTTGCCATCTGTCGCTACCGAAACTGCAAAGCCGGATTCTTCCAAACCTCGTTTCAGAAAATCGGAGATGTTCGTTTCATCTTCCACTACCAATATATGCTTACTATCCATTCTTTTTACATCTTAATATATTAGACGAAAAAAACCTGCTTTTATTTCCCTCAACCTTATAATTTCAACTGTTTCAAACGTCCATATCGATCAAAAACCGTCCTGACGTAAACCTTCTCCACAAAGAGAGGGAAGATAAAGAGAGTAAAGATAGTCGAGAAGATAAGACCTCCGATAATGACAATAGCCAGCGGACGTTGACTTTCAGAACCTATGCCGTGGCTCAAAGCAGCAGGCAACAAACCCAAGGTCGCCATCATGGCAGTCATTAGTACAGCACGAGTGCGGGATTGCATACCTAAATTCACCGCTGCAGACAATGGGTTGCCGTTTCGTATGAAGTGCTTGATGTCCATAATCATGATAACTCCATTCTGAATACATATTCCGAAAAGACAGATAAAGCCTATACCTGCCGATATAGAGAAGTTAAAGCCGGTAAGGAGGAGAATTAAGATGCCGCCCACTGCGGCAAACGGGACATTAAGCAACACTAAGGAGGCATCACGAGCATTGCCGAATAATACATACAGAATACTGAAAATAAGAAAAATACTTATAGGCACAACATGAGCTAAACGAGATGAAGCACGCTTCTGGTTCTCAAAATCTCCGCTCCATTCTATGCGATAACCCTCCGGCAGGTCAATAGTCTTAGCAACCTTTTCCCTTGCCTCATCTACTGCCGACCCCATGTCGCGGTCGCGTACGGAGAATTTCACTGCACAGTATCTTTGATGATCATCACGATAGATAATCAGCGGACCTGTTATCATTCTGATTTCTGCCAACTCCTTAACAGGAATCATGGAACCGTCGCTTGTCGGAACCAAAATTTTTCCTATTTGTTCCTCGTCCTGACGAAAAGGCTTGTCATAACGAACCACAAGATTGAATTTACGATCTTCCTCATACACCTGCGAAGCAGCCTTGCCGCCGATTGCCATTTCCACTATGCTCTGCACATCAGCCTTGTTCACTCCGTAACGTGCAAGTCTTGTTTCGTCAATGTTAATCTGCAATTCAGGTTGTCCTATGTTGCGAATAACTCCCAAGTCGGCTATGCCCCTTATAGGACGCATTGTTCGGGCAATTTTGTCTGCTATACGTTCACTCTCATACAAGTCGTTTCCATATACCTTGGCAACAATTGCACCCTTCACTCCGCTCACGGCTTCTTCCACATTGTCGCTGATAGGCTGGGAAAAATTGAAATCAATGCCGGGATAAACAGATAGTTTCTTATTGATTTGTTCTATGAGGTCCTCTTTACTCACTCCGGACTTCCATTCTTTCTCCGGATACATTTTGACAAATAACTCTATATTGTAAAAGCCCGTAGCGTCAGTGCCATCGTTAGGGCGACCGGTCTGTGTCAATACTTCTTTGATTTCGGGGAAACCGCCCAACTTTTCCCTCTGTTGATCAGCTATTTTCACCGACTCATTCAACGATATACTTTGCGGCATTGTAGCACGTATATAGATAGAGCCCTCGTTCATTTCTGGCAAAAACTCCGTACCCAAAAGAGTAAAAGCAGATATACCTGCCACCATCGCCACAACGGCTGTTATCATCATTCCTTTACTATGAGCATGACAATAAGCAAAAGCACGATTGGAGTAGCGATGAACGAAATCCAAGAAAACATTTTTCTTCTCTCTGACATTGCGTTTAAGTAAGAGGGTAGATAACACAGGTACCAATGTCATGGTAAACAGCAATGCACCTAAGAGAGCGAAACCCAAAGTGAACGCCAAAGGCGAGAACATCTTTCCTTCCACCTTTTGAAAAGCGAAAATAGGTAATAGAGCCGTGATGATAATCAATTTAGAAAAGAACACCGATTTTGCCTTACCACAAGCCGTACCTCGTATCATACCAACCTTTGAACATTTGTTGAATGCAGCCATACCCATTTGGCGAGCTTTGGAGTCAAGCATGACATAGATGGCTTCTATCATCACCACTGCTCCGTCAATGATTATACCGAAGTCAATGGCTCCCATGGAGAGAAGATTGGCACTCATGCCTCTTAGTCGCAAACAAATGAAAGCAAAAAGCAGAGCCAAAGGAATGACAGTTGCCACTATAACCGTTGTCCGCCAATCTCTCATAAAGAGAAACACTACCAAAGTAACAAGCAGAATACCTTCTATTACATTATGGAACACCGTGCTGACAGCCAAACTGACCAAATCTTCTCTGTCGTAAAATGGTTCTATCTTCACATCATTGGGAAGACTGTTCTGCTGAATATCTTCTATCTTTTCTTTCAAAGCAGCAATGACACGTTCCGGATTTTCGCCCTTTCGCATTATGACAATACCCTCAACCACATCATTCGCTTTACCTCTGCCCACTTGCCCGAGACGTGGCTGACAAGCCTCGCTCACCTTTGCCACATTACGAACAAGAATTGGAGTGCCGTTCATGTTCTTGATAACGATATTGCCGATTTCTTCTACATTGTTTATAAGACCTATACCTCTGACAACGTATGCCTGAGCATTCTTTTCTATAACATCACCGCCCACATTGACATTACTGTTGGCAATGGCTTCATACAGTTCGAGAGAGGAGATGCCGTAAGCCGAAAGTTGATTTGGGTTGACGCTCACCTCAAAAGTTTTCACTTCTCCTCCAAAACTCACCACATCGGCAACTCCGGAGACCGAACGAAGGTTACGTTCCACCACCCAGTCTTGAAGAGTTTTAAGTTCCCTTACACTATGCTTGTCGCTTTTAAGGGTATAACGATATATTTCGCCTATCGGACCTTGAAGAGGTTGCACTTCAGGCTCGACCCCCTCCGGCAAGTCTGCATCTTTGATAAGATTGAACACTTGTTGGCGGGCAAATTCATCATCAGCGTCATCATCAAACATAACCGTAACAACCGACAAACCGAAAAGAGTGGTGCTGCGAATATCCGTCTTTTCCTGAGCAGCATTCATCGCTATTTCTATCGGAATGGTAACGAATTTCTCTATCTCTTCCGCACTTCGTCCCTGCCATTGAGTGATGATTGTAACCTTGGTATTTGTAACATCAGGGAAAGCATCTACCGGAGTTTCCCTAAAACAGAAGCAACCCACAACAGCCAAAATCACCGTAAGGCAGATGACGAGATACTTCTTTTTCAGTGAGAACGATATGATAAAATCAATAAACTTATTCATGATTGTGTTTATCTGCTATTCTTATCAATGAAACTTATTTCAGAGTGTTATAAACCAACAAAGCATTCTTGCAAACCACTCTGTCGCCCAAGCTGACGCCACGTTCTATAAAGGCAAATCGTCCGTCTTGGCGTAATACTTTGACTTCTTGTCGGCGATACCTGCCCTTGCTATCCGACAGCACTACATAATTATTGCCGTTTTCAAAGACTATGCTCTCGACAGGCACTTGCAACATACGCTTACCTGTTCCCGAAAGCAAAACATGAACATTGGCAAACATGCCCGGCATTAACAGTCCTTTGCTGTTGTCCAACCTGACTCTCACTTTCATCGTCTTACTTTGACTGTCGAGGTTATGATAAATCTTGTCGATACAGCCAACTATCGTTTCATGCGGATATGCCAAGACTGTAACATAAACCTTGGCATCCTGCTTCACCTTTCTTATGTCGCCCTCATACACATCTGCCACTATCCACACATTGTTCAAATCGACAATCTCAAAGGCAGGAATATCGTTATTGCTCTCATCGATATAAGAACCGTTATATACATTCTTGGCAAAAACATAGCCTGCTTTCGGAGCTTGTATAACAGCATGCGACTTACCCGAAAAACCGTTGACATGAGCCACATTTTGAAGTCTTGTCTTCTCCGCTTTTGCCATTTCAACTCTTCCCTTTGCCTCCTCCACATCTCTGTCGGAAGCCATGCCGCTTTTGTGTAAATCCTGCTTCATTACAAGTTCACGCTGAGCCAATCTTATTTCTGTATTAAGGTCGCTCTGCTGTTTCTCATAATCGGCAGCGTCTTGCGAGAAGACAGAGGCAAGGCATTGACCTTGTTTTACATAATCTCCCAACTCGACATTCACTTCCTGTATTTTGCCTCTGCACGGAATATATACTTTACTCACCTTGGTTTCGTCGCAAGTTACATCTCCGTTCAATATCAGTTCATCATTCAAACAGCCTTCCGACACCTCCGCCGTTGCAGTTATGTTTTTCAAAGAGTCTGTCCTTGCATGCTTGTCATCGTTATCTCCATCTTTATTACCGGCTTTGCCACAACTCACTGTAATGCAGCACAAAACCCAAAGCATAACAAGACTACACCTGATTATTCTTCTATTCTTATACATCTCCTTTATCTTTTTGTTATTCGATTTCCAAATCAAGTTCAATCATCGACATCAACACTTCCTTTCGACTGTCGATTACAAGGTAGCGAGTATCCTTGTACATTTGATAATAGTCCAAAAGCTCCAATAGTGAAATATTCCTGCTCATGTATTGGCGTTCCACTTCAGTTATCAGATTTTCGTTTTCACTTGCCAAATGTTTTTCTGCTTCCTCGGCTATCTGTCTGTTAGTTTGCAGTTTTGACCATACGGCAGATATTTCCGACAAAGCCTTGTTGCGCTTCCACTCATATTGCATTCGCTTTGAGTCAAGCAATGCCGCGGCAGCTTTTCTGCCACCTTGATTGTAATTAAAAATCGGAACACTGAACGAAATTCCCATAGCAAAGAAATTATGCCCGATGTTACCGTTCTTATCCCATTCTCCCGTAAGTCTGACCTCCGGCAAGGTATTGGCTTTCTGCAATTTCAACTCATGTTCGGCAGAAATAATATCGTGTTTATCCGCCTGCATATCCGCACGAGAGGCAAGTCTTTCATAAAGAGCGTCCAAAGTCAGATTATCCAAAGCAGACACGCTGCCCTCATAGTCTATTTTCGGAAAGCAGGCAAGTCTCGGTTCGGCAAGCATTAGTCGTAATGATTGCTTCAAGTCTATCATTTCGGAAATAAGAGAGTTTTTCTCTTGAAGCAACTGCATATGTTGGCTTCTGATACGAGTTACCTCCACCGGAGCGACATTGCCTTTCTCACTCTGAGTCTCATAGACTTTCAGAATTTTATCGGTGGAAAGGATTTCCTTATCTATCACAGCCACCTTCTGCCCGAGACTGAACAACTGCACCATTTGACTGCTCAATTCGCGACTCAACAAACGCATTACATCATCTCGTTCATGCTCCGTGCGGCGTAACTCAGCATCTGCTTTTCTTATACGTTCGCCACGCTGCCCGCCGATATAGATACGTTGTGAAAATTGAATATCCGTTTGTCCGTCATAATTTGTTTCAAAATAACGATTGGTAACAGGATTGTTGATATTATGGGAAATGCTTAACTCAGGATTTTCCAACAATCTTTCTTGCTTTTGATTGGCAACAGCCATTTCCAACTCCTTATCCTTCATTTGCAAAAGCATATTACGCTCCCGCAAAAGTCGCAAAGCCTCTGTCACACTTATGGAATCCGTTTCGGTATTAGTTGAAAACCTTTTGGAAAACGCCCATGCAGGAGATTGTAAGACTAAAAACACAACCAAACACAGCAATCTGATCTTCATAAAACAACTCTTTTCTTTTGGGCTGCAAAATTATTGCAAGTCAAAAAAAACAACAAAAGAAAGCGATTAGAAGGTTTTTAATCGGAATTAGAAAACTTTAATCGGCAAATCGGTTAAGCAAGAACTGCTGCTTTGGTTTACTCGAAAAATATAAGTCAAAGATGGTATTCCATAACATCACAAAAGCCGCAATACGAAAAAACTGCCTGCCCCATCGGGGACAGGCAGGAGAATCAATAACATTAAACAAAATACTTTGATGACTACCCTCTCACAAACTTCGCAATTTCTTTTCTAACTCTGCTTATACCTACTATTCTACACTCTTTTTTGCAAAACACCAAGCATATTCGGAAATCCTGCTGCCATTGCCGACGATAGTTTCCCGACATCAATGGCAAAACATGAGAACATGCATTTTGACTTTAATAAAAACCGCAAATCACAAACGATAACACTGCTTATTCATGCTGTGGAAATCAACTGATAAACACCCCTGAACCGATGTTTGTTCAATCCACCGAAAACGAATCGCCGTTTCGCAAAATTAAAACGCCGAAAGAATTTCTTAGAACGGCGTTTCGGCAAAACAAAGCGGCGTTTTATTCTCTCCTATCCGATGCATTGTTTTTCAATATGTTTTTCTCATGTTTTGCGAAGTTTCGTGATTCTTTACCTTTAATCGACTTTTGGTAATCCGCCTCTTCTTCCGGCTTCCAAGATAGGGAGGTTTGCTTCGGTCGGTATGTATATTACCGTTTTTTCATTAAGGTTGTTCTGGTTCCTGACCCAAAGATATTGAATATAAGTTTGGGTCAAAGTGCCGTTCTCAATCTTGATTGCCTCTGCCGCACCTTTTGCTCTTTCGATTTCAGCCTTTGCATTCAGCTTCTCGGCTTCGAGGTTTGCTCTTGCTTCTTCCACCTTTATGCGTCTGTTTTGTTCGGCTTCTGCAAGTTCGGCTTTGCCTTTCATCTCCTGAGACCAAACTCTGTAAACAGGCATTCCGAACATTATAACGCCGATAAAGGCCAATACCACGACTATGGCGATGATTACATGCTTTAATTGAAATCTATACATGGCTTAAATGTTTTTCAGTATTTCCAAAGTATGTCGCCAGAATAATTCCACGGTAGCGATTTCGAGCCTTTCCTCCGGCGAATGCACACCTCTCAATGTCGGTCCGAAAGAAATCATATCCATGTCTTTATATTTCTCACCTATCAATCCGCACTCCAATCCCGCATGTATCGCTCTTACGACAGGCTCTTTGCCGAAGAGTTTTTTATAACTTTCGACCGCAACTTTCAAAACATGACTGTCCGTATTAGGAGCCCAACCCGGATAGCCGTCGCTATGCTCCACATCGGCACCTGCCAAAAGAAAGCAACTTTCCACCTTGCTTGCAGCTGCCTCTTTTGCACTTTCAACGCTTGAACGCTGCGATGTGGTGATGAAAAAATGTGTTTCTTCCGTCTTTACACTTGCCAAATTGGTTGAGGTTTCAACGAAACCGGGGATTTCCCTGCTCATTGCCAACACTCCATGAGGGCATGCGTACAAAACATTTAGGAGATTATCCTGACTTAACATATCGACAACGAATGCCGGTTTTGCGACCTTCTCTATCCTTATCTGCAGATTCGGCTCTGTGGAACGAAATTCATACCTCAACTCCTCGCCGAATTTCTCCACAAGTCTCTTCAAATCCTCACTCTCCTGCTCCATAATAACCACATCGGCATAAGCTTCGCGAGCTATCGCATTTCGCAAATTGCCGCCGTTAAAGCAAGACAATCGCATATCCATTTCCTTATCTGCCTCCCACAAAATGCGGTTCAGCAATTTATTGGCACAGCCCAATCCCTTATTGATGTCATCGCCCGAATGTCCGCCTTTCAAACCTTTGACGCTTATTCTGAAATAAGCTCCCTGCGGAGTCTCCTCTTTCTCAAACGGCAATTTTGCCAAAGTATCCACACCACCTGCGCAACCGATAAACATTTCCCCCTCATCCTCGGAGTCCAAATTAAGTAATATGCGGCTCTTAAGAAGATTCGGACTCAAAGCATTCGCACCTGAGAGTCCGGTTTCCTCATCAACGGTGAACAAACACTCTATCGGACCATGCTCAATATCCTCCGAATCCAATATTGCCAAGGTGGTTGCGATACCGATACCGTCATCAGCCCCCAAAGTAGTCCCCTTTGCCATCAACCATTGATTTACAATTTGAGCCTCAATAGGATCCTTCATGAAATCGAAAACCTTATCACCATTCTTCTCACACACCATATCCATATGCGATTGCAAGCATACCCATGCCTTATTTTCCATGCCCTTGCTTGCCCCTTTTCTGATAATGACATTACCTATCTCATCTCTTTCATGTTCCAAACCACGCTTTTCCGCCCAATCCATAAGGAACTTCGTCATCCTCTCCTCATGCTTTGACGGTCTTGGAACGGATAAAATCTCACCGAAAATTTCAAAAACCTTCTCCGGTTTCAAACCTTTCAATACACTGTTATCAGCCATAATTATAATGTTTTATTTGTTCAATACATATTGCAGCCTCAAAGATACAACAATCCTGTAAAATCACTGCATAAAATCACCGAAAAAACGACAAAGCCCCGCCTTTCCTCCCTCCAATCCCCAAATCCCCACCATCCCAATCCGGATTTCTCCAACTTCGAAATCCAGATTTTCTAGAACCTATAGTTCTTATAGATTTTCTATAAACCCTAAAATTTCTAGTTATTCTATAACCGCTATAACTTGCTAGTTCATATAGAAAAGGACTTATCCGAAAGTCCTTTTCCCTCTTCATGTTCTTTATAAATTCATCATTCAATTAAATGTTTTGAAATTAGGATTTCTCAATTTTATTAACCTCATAGTTTGCAAACGAATCTGGCACGCCCGTCAAGGCATGAAAATCGGTAGGATTTGGAAGTAAAGTAAAGTTTGGTGACAAAGGGAAAGCTGAAGAGAGTAGAGAATGTAAAGAAAGGGTAAAGAAAGTAAGGAATGGATAGAAACAAAAAATGCGTGCGATTTATCGAGTCGCACGCATGGTTTATTTTCAGGATGTTCTCTTGCGAATTTACTTCACCTCCTCGAAAATAAACAGCACTTATTGTCAAGATTTATGATGACTTTGGTACAAATAAAGAATGCGATAAGCATCATGAATAACAGGAAGCAATAATTATCGAGAGTTATCCATACTCTAATGCAGACTGCAACATCTATCGTTTGTTCTCTATTTCCATCCTTGGTGAGAAAGGTAGTGAAATCTTTCACCCCTGCGAATTATTTGGCACAAATATATTCCTTTCATGCAAATACGTTCATGGGATTTTCCACAATCTCTACTGCGGAAAGGAATATGATGTCATTTTCTTGCTCGTGGTCGAAGTAGTTATAAGCATTCTCATGATAAGTCAAGAATATCGTCTTAACAGTGTATTGGGCATCTACTTCAGGCACATATAACTTAAACTTATTGATATTACCTTTACACCAAACATCTCTGTCTATTACATGCGATAGTTCTTTGTTCACAATCTTTCGGTTCTGCTGTATCAACTCGTATGCAGTTCTACTCTCTGAGAAATTTTTTGCCTCTATACAAACAATCTGCTTTGTTTTTTTATTTATAAGGAGAACATCAATATCTCCAAGTTGTTTGGGGGCATTGAGAGGCTTACCTGGCATAATCTCGACCTCTGTACCAACATATAAGTAATCAAGGGATAAACTTTCGTATAATCTCTTTATACTTAGGGTAAACTCATGACCTTTCTCATTATTTACCTTAGATACAAGAGCCTGCATTTCTGGGGTCGTATTAACCACAGTTCCATTATTCAATCGTTCTACTCGAATCATCCAACTCTCATATAATGTCTTAGTTGAATAATAGATATTGCCCTCAAAGAGTATCCAAGGTCTTACTGTAATCTGCACAGGACGATTAAACCTCTGAACCCACTTGTCGCTAAACTTAAGATCACCATTATTGAGATCCTTCGTAAGGACAAAGTTCGCCATGAATACTTTCGCCTCTTCTTCATTAAATATGCCAGCACATACTTTCTCAAAGAACTTTTTCTCCGGTAATACCATTACTGGTTTCTTATTATTGTTGGCATAATTAATTGAAGCTATTAATATCTTACAATACTTTTCAAATGGGATGCCGAATTGCACTTTATAAGCCTTTACAAACGTTTCATCATTTGTGCCGATGGAAGAAGTTGGCATCAGATTATACAACCTTGTGTACAAATCCGGATTATTCATTGACAACTCTCTTAGCCTATAGAAATAGGCATTTAGTTTATCAATTACAGGCCTTGGCATTACCAGTCTGCCATTTTTTAGGATTGTCAATTCAGAACCTTTTATCTTCTCACCTAATTGATCCATATATACACCCATGTTCAAGCTAAAGTGCATAAGGGCAAACAGGCGATCCAACTTCTCTAATCCAGGCTTTCCTCCAATATTATGAATACCATTCAGAACAATAGTTTCAATCATACCTTGTGTCAATGTATTCATCTCCGAATATTCATTGACATAATCAAGTTGATTATCAAATGTCGCATCCAAGAAAGAATATGCCCTGTTTAATGACTCGTACCTTCGTTGAGTAAGCTTCGACCAATAAATCATGACGTGATGGAGGTTAAGCAAATTTGTAAGAAGTAGTTGGGTATCCACCTCTGCCAACAGTTTCTTCACTTCGGCAAGGATATAATCAGATACCCGAATCATGATCTTCCTCGACTCTGCAAAATCAAAAGTCTGTTCCGAACCTTTAATATTTAGTAAATCAGCAATCTCGGAAAGAATCTTGTCACAATATCTGGAATTGACATAATAGCATGAGTCAACACCATCCTTCTCGTCAATAATAGTTATATTTTCACTCTCGCCAACCTGAATAAATCTTCCTGGTGCAGAATCAAATAATTGCATACCGATATCAAATAATGACTCGTTTGAAGAGAATCCACAATCTTTAATTGCTTTGAGGAATTGGCCTACTAAATCTCTCTCCAAAGTAGTAGCATCCGAACTCATCATTTCTTCTGGCACACAAAATACTATTATGTTATCATTTGCCTTTTTCCACTTGTATTTGCTACCCTGCAAAATCAATAATTCTACATGAAGAGCATGGCTAATACTGTCAATTCCCATTTTTTTCTCAAGAGCATATACCCAATTCATCAACGCGATGGTTACTTCTCTACCCAATATGTGAAACTCTTCTTTGCAATCCAAATGAATCCACAATTCACAATTTCGTAGCTGAAGCATGAGTAGGTTCTTTACCATCATATATGGTACATAGATAGGTATCTGCTTTGGTATGTCGGCATAGTGCTTGACCATGACATAGCTACTTTGCGGTGCATACTGTACTATATGCTCATCCTGGCCGCACAAATATTTCTCACGCATTGATAGAGCGTAACCTATTTCCACGAACATGATATCTGGCATTTCATCCAGATAGAATGTATTATGGTTAGAACTATAGTATGCAAATCTATCAATTTCTTGGACGGTAGGTACAAATCTTTGTCCTCCCCTGTCTTGATCATAATAGTATAGATTCAGCAGATTCATTCTATCTTGACCCATGACGATTTTCAGTTCCTCAACAGAGAAGCGGGTGATGTC
>OJAW01001434.1_pt1 | contig 13777 bp, 13 predicted proteins | sample 1589151 | NCBI WGS metagenome assembly OJAW01 (sample SAMN03283290) | human gut metagenome | biome: human-associated habitat; material: feces | host: Homo sapiens | place: Peru | collected 2012 | reverse complement strand
AATTACATACACTTTTAAAGATTGTTGTACTGCATTACCATTTAAAAAGTTATTCGCTAAAAATGGATTGCAAGTTATTGCAACAAATATGTTTGTATATGCACATGAAATGACTTCCGATTACATCAAGGACGCAACAGTATTCAAAGAAGTATTGTCTAATAACCCAACTGTAGTTGAAGATAAATATATTAAGCAACATGAAATATCTGATTATAATTGTAAGTTTATTTACTGTAATAACGGTACTACCAAAATGGATGTATCGTGCATTAAGGCGATTAATAGACGGTTACTTCCTATTCAGTTTGAATATGATTTAAGTAAAGAAAAACGAGATCTCAACTTTTACCGTAAATGGTTAACCAAAGGAAATGCTGAGCGTTTACTATATCTAGCTATCGAGGGACTTAAACGACTACAGGAACGAGGAGGATTCAATATTTCAGAACGTAGCCAACAAGCAAGTGAAAAATATTTTGATAAATCTATCAGTGAAGTAACTCTTCCAGAGGCAGCATTACTTGCTGGGTTATTCCAAGCACCAAGTGCTTACAACCCATATAATTATCCAGAAAAAGCTGAACAAAGAAGAAATCAAGTATTAAACTTAATGCAAAGACATGGTTATATCACTAAAGAAGAATGTGAAAATGCTAAAAAGATTTCTGTAACTTCTCTACTTGCAAATAAAGATGCTGCTAATAATCCAAATCAAGGATTTATTAATACAGTTATTGATGAAGTAGAAAGTCGTACTGGTAAAAACCCATATTTAGTATCAATGAAAATTTATTCAACAATGGTTCAAGAAAAACAAGATGTAATAAATGATATTTATAATGGTGTTACATATAAATGGCCTAATGACTACTTACAAGCTGGTATCGTAGTAACCGATGTTAAAACAGGTGCTATGGTAGCTGTTGGTGCAAGTCGTAAAAAAGGTGAAAGAACATACAACTATGCAACAGATATTAAAGTCCATCCAGGTTCAGCTGCTAAACCAATTTTTGATTACGGACCTGCTATCGAGTATTTAAATTGGTCAACCGGTCAAATGGTAATCGATGATGAATACACATATAGTAATGGTGTTAAAATTAAAAACTGGGATAATGGATATAAAGGTATAATGACAATTAAAACTGCTCTTGCAAGTTCAAGAAATATTCCTGCTCTTCAAGCATTCCAAGCAGTTCCACAAGATAAAATAGATAAATTCGTAACTGGTTTAGGTATAACTCCACAATATGAAGGCGATCATTTTATTAATGAATCTCATAGTATCGGAGGTTTTGAAGGAACTAATCCAAAACAAATGTCAGCAGCTTACGGTGCATTTGCAAGAGGCGGCGTTTATATCGAACCTTATTCAGTTACTAAAATCGAATTCGTTGAATCTGGTGAAGTTTATACAGTAACACCAGAAAAAAGAACTGTAATGTCAGAAGCTACTGCTTATATGATATCAATGATATTAAAATCAGCTGTAACTGATGGTCACGTATCTGCCGGTTCTAAATCAGGAACAGACATTTGTTCTAAAACAGGTACATCTACAGTAGATGCTAGTGTTAAAAAAGCCAATGGCATAAAAAAGTCTATCATCGGTAACTCATGGCAAGTAACTTACTCTCCAGATTACGTTTACGCAATTTGGGTTGGTGTTGATAAAATAACTCGTACTCAGTACTTAACACGTTCAATGGGTGGTAGTTCTAAAAAAGCTATGACAAAATTACTTACAAGTAAAATAAATAATAGTAATTCAAGATTTAAACAACCATCAACTGTAACAACAGCTACTGTTGAATTAGAAACAAATCCAATCCAACTTGCATCAGAATATACACCAAGTAATTTAAAGAGTGTTGAATACTTTAAAGTTAAGACTGTACCAGAAGATGTTAGTTCAAGATTTAGTCAATTAAGTAATCCAACCAATCTTAAAGTTAAAGTTACTCCAATTGTAAATCACGCTGAATTAACTTGGACAGCTATTCCAACTCCAGATGCAATAAGTGAAAGCTATTTAAAAGAATACTTTAATAACGGTTACAGTGTATGGGCTGATAAATATTATCAAAAACGTTTAACCTACAATAAATCAAATATTGGTTCAATTGGATATCATGTTTATGTAGACAATGGTAATGGCTATACTGATCTAGGATTTACTACTAAAACATCATATACATATACTGGAACAGTTAACAGTAATACCAGATTTATGGTTAAGTCAAGTTATTCAATATTCAAAGCTAATAAGAGTTCAGGTGTTGAGGTATCAGTTAATTCTTCATCAAATGAACCATCTAATCCTTCCACAGACTGGACTGCTAGTTTAAATGGTGCCGCAAAGATGACAGTAGCAACCTTCTATAAATTATTTAATAATAACAACTTAGTAAAAGTTTTCTCAGGTGGTAAGATTGTAAATGCTAAAGTTACAACAACATGTTTTGATTCAGATGGTGATGAAGTTAATTGTAAAACATTAGATTGTAAACAATCATATGATGTTCAACATACAATTACATATAATAACAAAACTAAAACAATTAATAGAACACTTACAGCTGGATGTTAAAAAAAATATCAGATATTTAATCTGATATTTTTTTGCATTCTTTTTTAAATAAACATCCATCACATTTTGGATTTTTAGCTAAACAATGATATCTTCCAAATAATAGAATTTGATCACCAACTCTACTCCATTGATTTTTAGGAATCAATTCATTAAGTTTATATTCAATTATTGCTGGAGAATCTTCTTCATTAACAAGTCCCAATCTTTTAGAGACTCTAATTACATGAGTATCAACTGGTATGCAAGGCTCTTTATATATTTCTTTTAAAACCACATTACATGTCTTATGACCAACACCAGGTAAAGATTCAAGATAATTACGATTATTAGGAACCTTACCATTACAATCTTTAATTAAACTTTGAGCAATCTTAATTATGTATTCACTTTTCTTATGATAAGAACCACAAGGCCTTATAATTTTTTCAATATCTTTTATATTAGCACCAGCTAAAGTATTAATATCATATTTAGAAAACAAGTCTTTAGTAACAATATTAACCCTTTTATCTGTACATTGGGCGCTTAATACTGTTGCAATTAATAATTCATAATCCTTAGAATAATTAAGTTCACATCTAACCTGAGGAACATAATAATCTAATCTTTTAAATAAATCATTCATCATCTTCTAACCAATTATAATCAAATAAAACTTTTTCTTCATTACGTGCTTTATTTTGATTATCTTTTTTCTCCAAAAAATTATTAACGTCGTTCATATTTTTAAAGCCCTTTTTACTCCATTCAAGTAAAATACGATCAATATATCTTAAACTAGAAACACCATTATAAGTAGCTTCCTTTAACGCTCCTAAGATTAATTCTTCGGATAACTGATTAGCTAACCAACCATTAATAATTTCATATTCCATAGGAGATAAAGTTCTTCCAAACTCTTTTTCGAAAACTTCAAAAATATTTTTTTCAGATTTTTTCTTAATATCATAATTAATATCACTAACCATAGCTCTATATACATTAGTTAAATCAATAGTTTCGCTAATTTTATCTTTAACTGGAGTCACCTTTGTAGATATTAATCCCTTAATAGATAAAGCTTTAAAAGATTGTAATATAATCTTAGGTTCCATAAAAGTTACATTATGAATATCATTAACATCCAAAATAGGACAATCCTGATTCATAAAATAAATAAGTAACATAAATTCATTCACATTTAAATCAAAATCTTTAACAATTTTAAATAATAACTTTTTTAGGTTATAATCTTTTTCTTTAATTAATCCCTCTAAAATTTTATTACTCATCTATATCACTTCCATTTATCTTGTATATATTTTATTAAAACATCTCTTTCATTAACTAAACTTTTATTAAGAACATTTAAAACCAAATCATTAAAAATATCTTTAAATTTATTTGATGGTTCAATATTTAAAGATTCAATAAGATCTTTAGAAGTTATTTTTAAATCTTTCTTTGAATATATAGGTAATTCTTTAAATCTAATATTTAGATCTTCTTTTGGATAATCTAAAATATCAGCAGCCACACTACAAATATATAATCCATAATTATATAAATCATAATCAGATATCGTCTTTTGCTGAATTAGTATTCTAATCTTACTTATACTATCCAAACTATTCTTCGTAAAAGGATAATGTTCATCGAAATCGATTTGTGCCCAAACTCCTAATATATCTGGTACAACAACTATAGTATCATAATTAATCTTTAGTGTATCTAATAAATTTAATTTTTTTAAAAGATTTAATCCATTTAAGGCATTTCTAGAAGAAAAAATTTTATCTAATTCTTCTCTTTTTCTCGTAAAACTTAAAGACTCAATAAGATTCTTATTATTCTTAATAAATAAAACTATTTTACTATCAAGTTTAAAATCTAAAACAGCAGCAAATCTTATTGCTCTCATAATACGTAAAGGATCTTCGGTTAATTTAGTATCAATATCGCCTATAACTCTAATCGTCTTATTCTTAATATCTTCTTTACCATTTAAATAATCGAATATTTGACCACTACTACTCATACATAAAGAATTAATAGTAAAATCTCTTCTTTGAATATCAAGTATCAAATTATTTGTATATTCAATACTTTGTGGTCTTCTATTCTCATAAGAAGATTCCTTACGATAAGTAGTAATATCGTAATTATAAGTTCCATCATTAAGAGAAATGGAACCATAATTTTCAGTTTCTTTTTTTACCTTAAATATTTTTATAATATCTTTAGGTAAAGCATTCGTACAAATATCAACATCAGTAGTATATATACCAAGAAGATTATCTCTAACAAATCCTCCGACCACATAAGCTTCAAATCCATTATTTTCTATTTTCCGTAATATTTTTTCTATATTAGAGTTCATTTAATACACCCTAATAAGTATATCAAATAAAAATTACTTTGTGAACTAACATTTATTTTTATGCCTAAATCTATTAAGTGAAGAACCAATTGTTCTACCTAATTCAAGTAAAGTTGAAATAAGTCTACTTATTGCATTAATAATAGTCCCATTAAGTCCACCACTAATGTTAGCTAATTCTTCATCCTTCATTAATTATTACATTTAAGTGGACGTAAATATCCATCAATAATACCAATTAATAAAGTAATTACAGAACCAATAGCAATTCCAATTCCCCATCTTACTGCTCCACCATCAATTTGATCAAGTTCCTTATTAGTAAGCATTATCTTACTCCTTTCTATCAGTTAAATTAACCACCTTATCAAAGGGATATTTTTCATAATAATGACTTATGTAAATAATAGTCTTATTCTTAAAATAGTTATTAATATTATTAATTATCTTCATTCTAGAATATTTACTTATTTCACTCATAGCTTCATCTAAAAGTAAAATATTAAAATCTTGATATAACGTTCTAGCTAAAATTATTTTTTGGCTTTCACCACCACTTATATTATCTCTAATTACAAATTCATAATTATCACATCTTTTTTTAATAAAATCATCTAAGTCAACTAAATTAAGTATTAACTTAAATTTATATTCATCATATTCATTATCTAATATAATGTTATTTAAAAAAGTATCATTAAAAATAGTATTTTCTTGAGATACATAACTAATAAAATTATTTAAATCATCATATCTTATTCGTCTTAAATCATTTCTTCCAATTAAAATATTTCCTTTGTAATTATCTATATTCTTTACTAATAAATTAAACAAAGTACTTTTACCACTTCCATTTTCACCTAAAAGTAAAATCTTTTCACCCATTCTAATCTTTAAATTAAAATTATTATATACAGACTTATTATTAATACTATAAGATAAGTTATTAATACATATATCATAATTAGTTAATTTTAAAGGCTTTAAAAAACATTTATCTTTTAAATAATAAATAGCATTAATTCTTGATAAAACATTCTTAAAATAAATAAAACTAGGCAATAAAGAATAATAATAACTAATACTTTCATAATAATAATTTAAAAATATATAAATCATAAAAATATTAGAAATCAAACTCTTACTATAAAGTAAAAATACAAAAGAAATAACAAATAATAATACATTATAAATACCTAAAATAAAATTATAATTATTAATCTTACATTCTAAATTAAAATAATTACTATAATTAGATACCGAAGAATCATTCACTTTCTTTAAAAATAAATCTTCTTTTCTCATATTTTTAATAACTTTAATTTTATTAATATACTCAATATTTAAATTCATAAAACTATTTTCACTATCAATAACTTCATAATAATATTTATTATACTTTTTACTAAGAATAATCCCAATCATTATTAAAACTATTGTAATAAACATAATAATTAAACCTAAATAATAATTATAACAAGCAATTATTATTAAAGTTCCTATAAAAAAAATAAAATATAAAAGCATATTAACTAATTCCTTACCAAAGAAATCTTTAAAACTATTAATGTCATTAATTCGAGAAATTATATCCCCAGGATTTTTTAACTGAATATATTTAAAGGGTAATTTAAAATAATGTTTAAGATAACCATAAATTATTTTAGTATTAATATTAAAATTTAAGTAAGCCAAATAATAATTTTTAAAATAATCTAAAAAAACTTTTAAAGAAGATAATAAAACATAAAAAGATAATAACAGCAAACTATAATTATTAATCAATGACTTTAATATATAAGTACCAACATAACTAGAAAAAACGAATAATACACTTAAAACTATAATTAATATAATAGTTCTTATATTCTCTTTAAATAAAGAATATAAATAATTTATAAAATAATTATTCTTTTTATATTTAACTATATTATTAATTGGGGTAAATTTTAAAATATTGCCAGTAAATATTTTATTAAAATCATCTAGCTTAATCTTAACCATACCTTTAGCTGGATCCATACATAAATAATAATCTCTATGTATTTCATAAACCACTATAAAATGATTATAACCATTTATTTTAGTTTGAATTATACAAGGTAAACATTTATTATTAATTTCACCATTAAAACCATAAACATCAAACCCATACTTAATTCCTGCATTTTTAAGGTTTAAGAACGTTGTTCCACTTTTACTTGTTAATGTATCATACTTAATCAATTCTAAAGGCACAAAGCCTTTAAAATATGAAATAATAGAATATAAAGAACAAGCACCACAATCTGCTTCATCATCTTGTCTTATAATTATCTTATTCATCTTTTTCACCCTTCACTATTTCTTTTAACGAAAAGATAAAAATTTCCTTTAAAAAAAATAAAAATGTGGAAAAGAAAAAGAATCTGTAAAAATAATTACAAATTCTTTCTTTTTGAAAAATCCTTTTTTAACTTATAAAGTCTTTTAACAACCCTATCATTATTAATTAAATATGGATAAGCATATATTAATCTCATCTTAATTTTATTAAGCTTGATATTTTTATTTTTAACATACTCATTCAATATTAACTCCATATGATTAGCAATATCACATATTCTCTTAGCTTCAAAGAAACTAAATATAAAATCAAGTAAAACAATTAATAACAATCCTAAACTAATATATTTTAAATATAAAGTATCAACAAAACTAAAAGCATATTTTAATAAAGGATTTAAACAATAAATAATAATTAAAGCTAAAAATCCATCTAAAATATTCTTATTAATATTAATTCTTCCATTAATATTATATTTATATCCACTATAATCCCAAAATTTACACTTAAAGACCCTTTCAAGTAAATAACTCATATAATATTCAAATAAACTTGAAAATATAACTCCAAATACAAAAATAACTAAAGGATCATTATAATATCCATTTAATAAATAAATTACAATAAGAGAAAATAATCCTCTAACTATAAAATAAGGTCCATGTAAAAAGCCAGGATTAACCCATTTTTTAAAAACAATCCTTTGATAAAAGACTTCATATATATATCCTAAAAAAGAATAAACGATTAAAAACATTAAGTAAATATATAACTGTCTCATATTAACCTCATATTAAATATACTATTTTCTCAAGAAATAATCAACTTTTAAGAAAAATAAAAAGGAAATGCTTATATAAAGTTTAATATAAATAATAAGTAAGCCAAATTAGAAAGGATTAAAATGAGATTTAGATATTTCTTAAGAATTATGCTTGATATCCTAAGATGGATTATATAGTAATAAAATAAATCTAATTTAATATAATTTATTAATTGGAGGATATATGATTAATAAACAAAAATTATGGTTTTTAACCTTATTTAGTCTTATTCTAGTATTATCTGTATATTATATTGCGATGCCTGAAGCTTCTCTTTCTTCTTTGATTGAATCCGAAAAAACAAGTAGTGAAAAAACTGAAACTAAAATTGATGCAAATGATTCTTTAGCAACTCTTAGAATTGAAGATGATGAAGCAGTTCTAAAAGAAATGAATGAATTAGAATCAAAATTAATTGATAAAAATTCTAATGCTGAAGAAAAAAGTAATGCTTATGAGAAAATTCAAAATATTAACTATAATAAAGGCAAAGAAGATGCTTTAGAAAAGATTATTTTAGATACCCATAACATTAAAAGTTTCATTAAAATCAAAGATGATCAGATATCAGTTACCCTATCTTCTAAAAAATCATCATATAAAGAAGCTAACAATATTATCAGAACAATACAAAAAGAATTTAAAGAGAAAAAATATATAACTGTTAAATATCAATAATTACTTATTTCCTCACTAAAATGTTTCTTTTTCATAAAATATCAGTGAAGATACTGAAAGTGAGGTTAAAATGCAAAAAAGTATACTTACTAATAGAGAAAAAGAAATATTTGAACTACTAGTACTTAATAAAAGCACCGATGAAATCAGTAACTATCTAGGTATTAGTCAAAAAACAGTTAGAAATCACATTTCCAATGTAATGCAAAAACTAAATGTTAAGAATCGTTCAATTGCTATATTAGAATTAATTAAATTAGGTGAAATTTCATTATAAGTCGTTTTAAAGCGACTTTTTTTAATTCCATTAGAATATACTTAAATGGAGGTAAAATGTTAAAAAATAAGCTTAAAAAAAGGCTATTTCTAATAATATCAAGCCTATTTATAATATTAATGGTTTGGATTTTTCCAACTAAAGAAAAAGAAAATAAAATAAATGAAAAAATAACAACCAAACCAGAATCAATTATTTATCTTCTAGATAGTAATAACTATGTAGGAAGAGTCTCAATATATCTAGATGAACAAGAAAAAGAAAAACAAATCAAAGAAATAATAAAATATCTAACAATTAAAAGTGATAAATCAAATTATATTAAAGAAGGCTTTAAACCAATAATTCCCCAGCACACCAAATTATTATCAGTAAGTATCGATAAAGACTTAGTTAAACTAAACTTTAGTAAAGAATTTTTTGACGTTAAAGAAGAAGATGAAGAAAAACTAATAAGTTCAATCATCTATTCCATTACTAGTATTAAAGACATTAATAAAATATCCATTTATATTGAAGGAAACATTTTAACAAAACTGCCAAACAGTGGTAAATACATAGACCCTATATTAGATCGAACTTATGGTATTAATCATATCTATGATTTTACCAGCATTAAAGGCACCAATAAAACCACTATTTACTATCTTTCCAAATATAATGATTATTATTACTATGTTCCAGTAACCATTGTAAATAATGAAAATAAAGATAAAATTGAAATAATCATCGACGAATTAGCCTCTAAATCAGTTTATCAAACTGGCCTAATAAGTTATTTAAAAGACATTCAGAAAATGAGTTACGAACAAACTGAAGATACTATCTTAATTAACTTGAATTCAGAAATATTTAATAGATTAAATAATAACCAAATTGAAAACATCGTCTACTCTATAAATTTATCAGTCAAAGAAAACTACAAAGTAGATAAAGTAATATATAATATTAATAATTCTTATAAAACCTACTCCATATAAAAAAGGCAACTATTTGCCTTTTTCTAATTATCTTTTTTAAGAACGAGCTGTCTAGTTTTTATATAATCATCTTTTTTGATATCCTTTTCTGTAAATCTTTTCTCTTCAAACTCAATCATTTCAATATCACCATCAGCATTAACATACATATCAATAAAATAAGCCCCCATCGTATTTTCTAAACCCTGTCTAATCGCAAAATTAGTTTTACTAGTCAAACAAGGAATTAAAAAAGCAATTACATTACGATAAGCCATCATGTGGCTTTGATGAAAATGACCACTTCCAATAATATTAGGTTTAGTACCAGGTTCCATTTTATCAATATATTTTTGCATCTTATAAGACAAACTTGAAGAACAACCTCCACCTGGATGAAACATTTCTATTGAAGTTTTCTTACTATCAAGAGGATGATACATTCCCATATCATCTCCAAGAAAATGCATATCTGGTCTTTTATCTTCAATTGCTGGTCCTACAAATACTCCACCATTCTTACAATGAGTTTGATCATGCGTACCAGTTATAAAATATGTTTCAATTCCTTCGACTTTTGGATAATAATTAGTTAAATACTCTAACTGTCTAGTTGCACCCAATCTAAATAAAGCATATTGATGTTCTGGTCTATTATGATAATCTCCATCTAAAACATCTCCAAAATGTAAAACCGTATCTATTCCTCTTTCAGCAGCTTCTCTATAAATCTTATTAATTAAATTTAACTGTTGAGCTTCATTACATAAATGTGTATCTGATATCCAAACTTGTCTAATCTTTTTAAGTTCATCAATATTAGGTTTAATAGTCATATTAGTTTTACCCTTATTCTTCTTGATGACAACCTTATTTTCACTAGATTCATCAATTGAAATATCATATCCACGATGTCTTAACTCCTCAACAATACCGCCAAACTTCAATGGAGAAACCCCTAATCTCTCACAAATCTTATCAACACTTTCACCATTTCTAATTTGACTAAACATCTTATCTCGATCATCTTTTAAGCTCTTTTCAGGCACTTGAACTAAAATATGATCAGAAACCTCTAATTTTTTAAATGTTCTATAATCATCTTTAATCGTCTTATAATAAGGAATATACATTTGACTAGTCCTTTTTAAAGAACCCTTTTTATCTCTATCTAAAGAAACTACCCACGCTCCAATTGTATTATAAACAGGTGTATTAGCATCTTTCATTTCATCAGTAGTTGCTGTAACAGTAGGTACTTGATAACTTCTTACCCCTCTTCTTAAAAACGAATCGCAAGCCGCAAAATGACTAGTAACTAAAATATCAGTTTTATCTTCATTTCTTAATGAAGATATTTTTTGTTGTGGTTTATAACTAATTGTATAAGGAACATTACCACTAGAATGTTGTAAATAAAATGAAATACTTCCACTTCTTCTATCTCCTGTTACAAAAGATACTTTCTTTCTCTTAGGACCTAAATAAATCATATCATCTCTCTTAGCAGCAATTAGCTTACCAATATCAACCTTATCAGTACCCTTTAAAAAACTTAAATCATGCTCACCCGTTACAAAATAGGTTGTAATTCCTTGAATCCTTGGAAAACAAGCTGCTACATAATCAGCTTGATCATCATAACCATCTTTATGTAATGTTGTATTATAAATACTCTTAGCACCCCTATAAATACCTTCAACAACATCACCAGTTAAAAATACATATTTAACACCCATTTCTTTAGCCTTTAAATACATATCATTTAATATAGTAGTTTGCTGATAAATACTTCCAAATCTTGTATCAGAAATAAGCATTACCTTAATATTTTCTTCATTGTCTATAATATTATAAGACAAATCATTTATTAACTCTTCATGTCCAAAATTACGAATTAATGTAACTTGTGTTTTTAAATCATCACCATCATGAGAAGCCGACGTATTTAAAGTAACAATATTATTACCTCTCTTTTTAAGTTCATGAATTAACACAAACATATCTTCTCTACTGATATTATAAGATCTACATAAATCTTCTAATATACATTCTTGAGCCAAAGTATCAAATTGCAACATATCGGCAAATTCTCTTAAATTAGATTCTGTTATCTCCGTTTTATCGTCTTCACATCTTATAACACTATCATCATCAATAAACAATTGTCCATCAACTTTAACATCACATTTTTTAATCATTATAACCCACCTTTCTACCCTTATTTAAGTATATTATTATAACCTTTAAAAAGCAATAAAAAATATGTTAAAATTTATCATAAAAAAAGATTGAAACAAAATTCAATCTTTTAATATTATGCAACATAAGGAATGCAATATACTTCAACCTCTTGACCAGCTGCTGTTGTAGCATTAATAGTTGTACGAGAAACATCAGGATTAGCTTTACCAGAATATCTTCTAACAGTAACTTCACTACCAGGTTTAACACCAGCAGCAGTAAATGGAACTATTTGATTAGCAATAACTAAAAAGTTATTAGTAGTATAAATAGTTTTAACATCATTTGATACAATAGCCATATCTAAATTAGATTTTAAAAATTTATCAATATATTTACTATTATTAGGAATCAAATTTAAATAAAAAGCGAGTTCAATTCCAATACATATTAAACAACTATTAACAACCGACATATTAATACTTCTTATATAAGTAACATTTAAAACATACCATCTTATCTTCTTATCATATAATTTATAATAAAGTTTAATAGTCCAAAGAGTAAAAATAATAGCAAATAAAAATGTAATAAATTTAATCATTTAAGTACTCACCTCCCATAAGCCAAGTAAATTATCACCTAGTATTATAAGATATATTTACCTGTATTTAAAGAGAATTATAAAAAAACTAAAATATGAAATATATTAGTTCAGTATTTTAATTATTTTTAGATTTAATTGCAGATTGTATTAAGCAAAAAACTATGATATAATACGCCAACAAGGTGATTTTATGAAATATTATTTAATACCATTAGTAGATAGTGACATTTACTATCATTGTGAATCTCTAAGAGATATATTAAGAGAAAAATTCCCACTATTAGCAAGAAGAGAAGAACAAAGAATTGATATACTATATTCTACTAGGTTTTATGAACCTATTCCTAAACAAGAATTAAATGCACACAATCATGAAACTATGTTAATATATCAAAAAGAAAACATTCCAATGTATTTAATAGCCTATGGTACTGATGAATTAAGCGCTCATGAAATTTTTAGTGGTGAAGTTCTTTTAGCTAAATATCCCGCTGCTCTTAGAATAAGAAAAGTAACTAGAGATAGTGTTGAAAAATACTTTAAAGAAAATGATTATTTTAATAAAATATCTAATTTTTTTAAGCATGTACATGTTGAAGGCTTATCAAATCCTATATTTGATCAAGAACCATTTTCTGAGGCAAGTGAGGTAAAAGCTTATTTAAATGGTCAATTAGATGGTAAACCATTTAATGGTGAATTCACCGGCACTCTTAAATTAACTAAAAAAAATCATTAAATTTAAAACTTAATATTCAAAGTTATTTCTCATTTGTGAAATAACTTTTTTATTTTTATATTAATTATCTTATATATAAAATATAAAAAGAACCCAGATAAATATTGAAGTTATCAATAAATATCTAAGTTCTAATTATTATATATTTTCTTTAAGCAAGTATTAATTTCCACTTTTTAAATATTATAATTAATTATTTTTAGCTTTAATTGCGGCTTGTGCCACCGT
>OJAW01001429.1_pt1 | contig 13846 bp, 23 predicted proteins | sample 1589151 | NCBI WGS metagenome assembly OJAW01 (sample SAMN03283290) | human gut metagenome | biome: human-associated habitat; material: feces | host: Homo sapiens | place: Peru | collected 2012 | reverse complement strand
TGTTAAATCTACTATATTGAAGTATTCTGAAGTAATATTTAGGACTTCTTCACTTATAGCAGATGCTCCACTTAATGGTTGGAATAGCTGTAATTGAGGTATATTACTTGCGCTTAATATTGCACCAGTTACCATATAACCTTTAGACTTAGTAGTATGTTCTACTTCATTATACTTAATAGCTCTACCATTACACATGTTATATTGCTGAGATCCATATAACGCTGTAGCTAATGTGTCGATCGTTATAGGTGTTGCTGAATCGGTAATTACCATTAAGTTAGCTTTAACTTCATATAGCATAGTTCCTTTATCTGTAATGTATAGTTCATGAATAACCTTACCAGATCCACCAGTTATGTCTTCTAATAGAGCCATTGTTCCTGATTTATGTGGAATCTATATAGTCTATTTACTTACATTAGAGTCTATATATTGTGTGTCTATTATAAAATGGTTATTATATGAAGTATTGTTTACATTATTTGTACCTATTCTAAATCCGTCAGTTTTATTTATTAATACTAATGGTTGTCCACTAGTACTATAACATGAGATATTATCTGCATCTAATCTAAAGTTATTAACATACTAACCAAACTTTAATGTACAGGTTTCGTCTATATTTATAGCTTTAGGATAATTAGATGACGTTAATTCGTTAACTGTTATTTTATTAACAGTTAAAGGTCCAGTCAACGTTCCACCACTTAAGGGTAGATAATCACCACCACTTGTGTCAGATATTACTAATACCCAACCTTTAGTAGATATTGTAACTGTTATAGTCTTAATATAATGAATACCATTCTCTATACCTACATGAGAATATGTTAAATATCCTTCTGTATGTCCTTTATCGAATAAGTAGTATTCTTCATTATTAAAACTAATATAGTTCTGATTACTTGCTTGTAAGGTAGTTAATTGTTCATCTGTTAATGTTCCAGATGTTGCAGTAGCAGGCTGATCTATAACTACTATAGTAGGTGCTCCAGCTGCTTGTATGTCTTCTAATAATGCTATGGGCTTAGGAGGTATAGCTACGCCACCATCATCTTTGAAATTATAATATTTAGGTCTATCTGCTGAACCACAAATAGTAGTTTCATATGATCTAGATCCTACATAAAAATCCTTATGAAGTGATGTATCATTTACGCGTATAAAGTTATCAGCTATAGTAGGACCTTTAGTATTTGTAATTATTTGCACCCCTTCAGCAGGTGTTACAGATAATTTTGTAGCAGTTAATGTACTATCATCATTAACAATTACAGTTGCGCTTGTAGTTAACTTATTTTGTTTACTTTCAGCATAACCATCATATATAGCAACTTTATCGGCTGTTATACCACTATCTAATGCTGCTTGCTGTTCTGTAGTAGGTAAGAATCCTTCTTTAGTGTTCTTAATAACAATGTGTTCGCTATCAACAGCCTTATCGATACTAATACCATCACCAGCTATAATAGGAATTTCTCTTTCTGTAGATACATCGAAAGTCTTATTATCTGTTCCATAAGTATACTGATCTGTAGAACTGATTGTAATACCGTCCTAAGTGTCATAGGTGACAACAGGAGCACCGATGTCTTTAACACTAATTAGATCTTCAACTCCATTGCCTGTGGGTCCCTGAGGTCCTTGTATGCCTTGTATACCTTGTGGCCCAATAGGACCTTTCTCGCCCTGTATGCCTTGTGGGCCTGTGGGTCCTGTAAGACCAATAGGACCTTGTTCACCAGTATCTCCTTTAGGTCCCTATTCACCTTGTAGTCCTTGAATACCTTGTTTACCCTATGGACCTGTAGGACCTACTGCACCTTGTTGACCATCAACTCCTCTAGCTTTTTCACCAGTATTTACACCATCAATTACCCATGTCCCTGCAGCACCAATAGTAATAACAGGTGTATGACCATCAGCACCAGTGGGACCAATTGGACCCTATGGACCTATTTCACCTTGGCTACCAGTATCTCCTTTAAGTCCTTGTGGACCTCTTGGACCTATTTCACCTCTATCACCTTTAGGGCCAGTAGGACCTGTTAATGCTGCTAATTGTTCAGGAGTAAAGTCATTATAGGTAAATGCATCACCTTTAGGTCCTTGTAAACCTTGAGGTCCCTATATACCTTGAATACCTTGTTCACCAGTATCTCCTTTAGGTCCCTATTCACCTTGTAGACCTCTAGGACCTGTAGGACCGACTGTACCTGTAGGACCAATAGAACCTGTATCACCCTTATCGCCTTTTATACCTTTAGTATCAATAGTAAAAGTAGTAGAAGTTCCATCACTATAATCAACATCTATAGCATTATGGAATATAGTTGGATCTGTAGTGTCTTGTGTAAAGGAAGCAGTAGACATGTTAGTAACACTATTACCAGCAGGTCCTGTAGCACCTGTATCACCCTTTTGTCCTTGATCACCTTTTAATCCAGTAAAACCTCTTTCACCCTATGGACCTTGTGCACCAGTAGGACCCATAGGACCCATACTACCTGCAAGACCTCTTTCACCTCTATCACCTTTCTCACCCTTAAGAGAAAAGCTTCTGACATACACCAGAGATCCTGAGACAGTCCTAGAAGACACATACCAGTCTCCAGTGATTGTATCTATATAAAAATCATTAAGTGACTCTGGTGTCACCTGAGGACCTCCAGCAGCGGCTGTAATAACGGATCCTAAATTACCTTTATCACCCTTAGGTCCTGCTACTGGGAATTGACCTACATTTACCCATTTGTTTTTATCTGTATATACGTATACGCTATAAGGTGTTCCATTACCAATAAGGAATGTATCGCCTGTATTATAGCCACCTGTAGGTATTTCTGCAAATGTGGCATATACACCTAATATAGTAGGCATATATCCTATAGCAGCGCTTACACCTGCAGTTAAATCTGCAATATCTTGTTTGTTTTTATCTACTTGTTCTTCTAGGTTCCTAAATTCTTTGTTACCAAATTTTAACATGTAACAATTCTCCTAAACTTAATTATTCTTTATTCTTTTGTTTTTCAACTAAAATTTTAACCTTGTTTAAAACTATCTTTGACTTACAATTAGGACATTCAATATAGTATTCTGTATCATCACTATTAATGAATTCTTCTAATGTAGACACTTTATCTCTCAATCTCTTGTTGCCAAAGTAACTGATAAGATAACCTACAACTGCTACTGCTAATGCAATCAATGCTGCATACAATTCACTCATTCTTCTGAGTCCTCCGTAATATAATATAAAGGTTCTTCAGGCTGTACGACTGTTAAGAACAAAGGCTTGAATCTACTAATAAATTCACTAGTAACATCATCCTTTAACATGTTCCATAACATTGCATATGCTTCTAATTTACCTTTAGTTTTACTTGATCTTAATGTATCTTTGCCTGTATCTGATCTAGTGTTTGAATCAGTTTGGGCTAATGTATCTTTTCCTGTGTCACTATAAGTATCTTTAACAGTTCCTTTAACTGTATCTTTCTCAGTTCCACTTGTTTCTCCAGTAGTAGTAACAGTAGAATCTAAGGTTCCTGATCCAGTGACAGTGCTTGTAGATGTATCTGTTCCTGATGCTGTAGTCTTTTCATATTCCTGTCTATTTATATAGGTTAAAGGTGTATCTGCTACAGTGGAAGGCGCAGTTCCTGGATTATCTGCATAGTTCTTAAGTTTTGTTCCATTAGAAGTTGAACTACCAGAAGTCTCAGTAGATGTTGAACTTGTAGTATCTTGATCTGTAACTGCTGTTGTCTTACTTGTTCCTGATGTAGTAACATTAGTCTCAGAATCAGTAGCACTAGTCTTTTCACCAGATCCTGTCTTATCTAATGTAGAACTCTTTTCACCAGTTGTAATAGATGTAACAGTGTTATCAGATTCAGATGTATATCCTTCTCCAGATAGTATTTGTGCTTCTGTATATTCTCTTAACATTTTTTGGATGTCTAACTTCTTTTCCCATGTAGGTCCATACTGCCAGACTGTTCCAAACATTTTATATTTGAATCTTGTTAAGTCACTAGACGCTATAGTATTATTTCCATATCTACTATAAAGTAAATAGAATAACACATTAGCTGAATCATCTTTTATAGTTGCAGGAAAACCATTGTCCTTATAATCAGCTACAAAGTCATCAGCATTATCATAGACATCCGTAAACTTATACTGTCTATAGTTTCCATATAAACTACCGCAATAGTCTTTAATCATTCTTCAGTGACCTCCTGTGGCTGATCGCCTTGTTCGCCAGATTGATCTAAATTCTCAACAGCTTCACCATCTAAATTTACGTCCATATCCATAGCACATTCATTTACTTCACATGACATTCCAACACCCCATAATGCATTAGCAATATCACATGCTCTTTGTCTATAGGATAAACTATCTTGCAATGGATTACCTACTGATCCAGATCCATTAAGACTTGTTTGGGCTAAGTTCTAATATTGTTTCTTTTCAAACAATCCACCATTCTCTAGTCCATAAGTAGATAATCTGAAGTTATCTAATGACTGCATAGCCATTAAGAATTCTTCACCTTTACTTGTAGGACCACTTGTTAAATCTTGGAATTCTAATGCACCTATAATAGGAATCCATTTCTGTCCATTAAGTGCTGCAGAATCTATAGACTTATTAGCTGCTTGAACGTTAGACTGTTCATCTTCTGATCCGACTCTCATGCCTTGTATACCAGTGCTGTTTAGTAACGCTGTTCTCATGAAAGGAATACAGTCAGCCATAGTATCTAATAGACCTTCTTGAATTATCTGTCTTGGAGTAACTGTCTGTGATAACTATTGACAATAGTCTCTAATAATAACACAATATTCAGTAGGATCATCTACAGGTTCTTCAGGTACATCATATAACACTTTTAGCTTTAAACCAGATAGTATAGCAGCTTGTTTCTTATATTGTTCCTTTTCTTCATCTGTAGCTCCATCAGCAAATGGAACAGGATGTATAGTATTAAACCTTCCATAAAAGTCAATTGTTCCGTCTAATGCATAAGGCATGACAAAGAATTTATCTAATTCCTTGAAGTAAAACATGCATAATTGACCTTTATAGTATAACATTCTTTCTAATTCCTATGAACTAATATCCATAGGTAAGTTATACCACTGAATTCTATTTATAGCATCTTGTTCGTCTATAATTCTTAACTGACGTCTAATATTTGTTTTTAATTCTGATTTACATTCAGTCCCTAGTTTTAATGGAAGTCCTGTCTTAGGATCAATACCAGCTGCTAATATTTTACTAATAACATCTTGATTTATATATACTGCATTATTTTTTTGCATTCTCTCGATCCATCCTATCCATTATAGTCTTACGTTGACTTCTTGTATAAGTCTTAGCAATTTCATGTTGAACATTCTTTGGAAGTTCTGCTACAGTTCCACCTAAAGACGTTTCCATTTTACCTAAATAATTCATAAAGTTTCTTCTCTATGCCTTTTTAGCTTGCTGGACTTGTTTTACCTTTTTAGCAGCTTGTTCTTGTTTTTCTAAAAGTTTATTAGCTGCTTCTTTCTTAGCCTTATAGGCCACTGCACCTGCAGCAGCCATACCTAATGTTCTATTAATTCCTGATTGTATTACACCCATTAAATAAATACTCCTTTATATAGCTCATCAGAGATTGCTTTAACCATATGGAAGTCATCTGTTATATCTTCTAATCTAATGAGACTACCTTTAATATAAGAAGGTTTAGGTTGTATAAACTGACTTATTTTACCTATTCTGTTAACTGTCATACCATTATACTTGATTTTATCTCTTAATGCTTGTCTTTCTGTATCAGTGCAAGTATAATATTCTATTACAGGATATATAAAGTTATTAGCAACCATTGCAGTTAACTTAGCTAATGTATCAGGCAATGCTTTAATATTGCCTATTTGATAGTTAAACATGTCTTTAGTGTAGTTAATAGCTTCAGTTCTTAGCTTTTCATTCATAGAATAGTCAACAGCACCACCAGCTAATGAGGCTACACCACCTATAATGCCACCTGCAACTGCTCCAACAGGACCACCTACTGAACCAGCTATAGCACCAGAAGTAGCACCAGATATACCACCAAAAATTGTAGACGCTATATCTTGTGTTCTTTGAATATCTTGCTGTGTAACCATATTCTGTATCTGTCTTTGGAAAGATGCTTGGAAGTTTTTATTCTATAATGAATAAGTCTCATATGCATCTGTTAACATAGTGATTGAGAAGTCACCACCACATATAAGACCTCTAGGTGTTGCTTTGCCATCAAACACGTTATTACCATATAATGCTTTAAAGTTAGGATTAACGTGTATATAAGGATTGAATGGCTTATAGGTAAAATCTACATTAAACTGATCTACACCATCATTCATGGCTGCATTAAATTCAAATATATCAGAATAGTTAGGACTACATAATCTATATTTATCACAGCATACTTGAATCTTCTTTTCTGTTATAGGTATACTGTAAGGAATAGTAAAGTTATTAGTTGATTTACTACAATAAATAAACACACCTAATGTAGCTGTTCCTGTTCCATCTTTAACAAAATAATAGTTAGTGCTTCCTGTAGCTAATGTAGAAGGTTTAGTTAAGTCTAATTGATTTGTAGTTAAATATTCAGGCAATGGACAATAAGGCAATAATTGAATATCTAAAACTGTATTAGATCCTGCATATTTATTTGCAATAGCATTCATAACAGCCATTGCTACGTCTTGTCTTGCTGTATAAGTTCCTTCTTTAGTCTTAATAGATAAAGTATCACTATAAGGCATGCAGAACATGTCATAAGGTGCATCTGTTAACGTTAAGTTAGATTCATCTGTAACTAACTTAGCCTTAAATGCTGTTTGACCTGTATATTTCTTAAGAACTAATTTTGCTGTAGCATTACCTGAAGTTCTAATGGAACAACAGAAGTTGTTAGATGTATAACTACCAGTGCCTATAGGAACAGGTCTTAATATAGGAGAATTATAACCAGGATCCTTAGTGGCTTCCATATAATTCTATGCACTAGCATTATAGGCAGATCTTACTATAGTCTCTATAGCTGGTATCTTATAACCCTCTATAGGTGCTGACCATGCATCATCACTAGACGTAGTTGTTTGCATTTCTACTGTATAGTATGTATCACCTATCTTACATATCTTGTTTACATATTGATCTAATTCAGAGACTTCTGTATTACCTGTATATGCATTTACTTGATCTTTTATAGTTGTCCATGAACTAGCAGGGATTGCTTGTCTAATATAACTTGCATACTTATTAGCAGATTGTCTATATATAGGAAGTGGTACGATACCACCAGTAGTTCCTATTTGAATTATATCTGCATATAGAGGTGTTTTATTATACATAGCCCTACAAAATTCAGTATAGCCATTATTATAACTAGAACTAGTAGTAACCCAACTATATCCAGTTGGTGCTGTAGGATGCACATTATCTTGACTTCCTACCCATGCTGGAACTGCTATATCTCCATATCTATTAAATGAGTTATATGCTGTGGAATCCGACCCCATCTTAAAGTATATATCCAATCCTATATCAGAATAGTTTGAATATTCTTTGTTTAATAGATTATAAAATGGTAAACCACTTATAGAAGATGCTTCATAATCTGGAACTAAATCCGCTGTATAGTCTAATTCTATATTTATAGCAGTATGTCTAGGCGCATAGCCTACTAACCATGCACAATTTGATTTATCTTTAAGGGTTGTAACAGTCTTTAGTATTTCGTTAAACCCTAAATTCTCTCTGTTATATATAGCAGGATCGTTATCACCTACTGTTGCTTTTTCTATATAAATAGGTGCGTCTATAATTTCTTGATAGTTATCAGCAATGACATCTCGTCTCAACGTGACATTATATTGACCTTGTCTTATTCTTACTGCTTCTATAATAAACCATCTAGAAGTTATATTCAAATTATCTTCGCTATAAATTAAATAATCACCTGATCCGTGATATTCATTACCTGCTTTACCTATAACTAACTATGTATTTACACCATCATTTGGATTAAAGTTAATTCCAGCTTGTGTATGTATAGATTCTCCATATAGATTCAACGATCCTTCTCTTTTAGATAATCTATTATAGTAGTTATTATAGTTATATATGTAAATTGAAGGCATTGTTTCCTCCTTACTTAAAAAAAGATAGCTCTTTTGTCAGGAGAGCTATAGAACCTGTATAGAGGATCATTTCTGTTTTACAGTAATGAAAGGATAATTCTTTAAATACTCAAGGGTATTGTGGCCCCAAGTTAAGTAATGATTCTCAGTAAGTGATTTTGCATTGAAGAATGAAGTTCCTACTTCAAATGCAGACATGAAAGGAACTGAGTTAGGACCTTTATGATATACTTTGAAGAGAACGTCTTTATCTACAGTGTAGGATTTACCTGCTTCTACTGCATAACCTACAGGAACAAGATCACCTGCAAAGAGTCTTACATCATCTGCACCAGATTTCTTAACTACCTGTTCTACTAAAGATCTAATAGTCTTACCATCACCTGTTTTAGCATCAGCGTTAACAGTTCCGAAGTATCTTGCAGGAAGTGTATATTCACCGAATTTATCCATAATTTCTTTATGGAAGATAGTAGGTAAGTCTCTTTTTTCGATCTTAGCCATTGCATCAGTATTCCATACGAATACAAGATCTTCTGCGTTATAAGAACGAAGATTTCCATAATCGTTATAGTCACGGCTAATATCTTCAAGATTTACAAGAAGTTTGGCAATCTCTTCTGCGATTACACCAGCTTCTACTCTTGCCTTAGCTTCACCAGTAAGACCTTCTACAGCAGCAGTAACATCGATTTCGATATTTTCAGATGCTTTAGCGGATTTAGCAGTTCCTATAAATGCATTATAAGTAGTAGCATCATAGATTCTCTTAGTTTCTCTGATCCAACCTAACATGACTGAATTGAAAGAACTAAATGCACCTTCATCAGACCATGCTCTCTTAGAAAGATAGTTGTCTACAGTTAAAGAGATCTGTCTAAATACGTTAAGAGTGATTGCCTGACATTCAGGATCACCAGGTCTATAAAGTTTAAGTAAGTTATTAGCTTCAGCATCTGCACCCCAAGGTTCAGAATGAAGAACGTCAGTAGCATAGTAAAGTTTAGTATCACCATACAAACCACCATCTACACGTGCCATATCAACAAGCGCTGACTTAGTGCCCTTGATATTGTCTGCAAAAACCTGCTGACTGATTATCATGTTGTAAAGAGCCGCAAAGATTTCATTTGAGTTTAAATGTCCGTTAAATGCTCCCATTTGTTAGTTATCTCCTTATTTTGGGATTTATTTTGGTTGTCATTGGAGCAACATCATCGGTCAATCTCATTAGCTCTCGAGTAAATATTTCACTATCGCCTTCAGCTACATCAATACACTGCTAGAATACGTCTGCTACATGCTATGCACATTCGTAATCTTCTGTAGTAGGTGTTAACTTAGAACCTCTCCCTACAAAGATGTCCTTGCTTTCCTTCTCGATAATGGCATCTCTTAATTCCAAGGCTTTTTTAGCGTAGTCTAAATTGTTTAACTCTTCACCAAATAAAGATTTACGTAACTCATCGACATTGACAGGCTCTTTGGGTTGAGCTTCAGCGACCTGATTACCATCAATTAAGGCTTTGAGGTATTTATTCTTTTCTTCGACTACCTTTTGATATTGTTCCTTTGAGACTGAATTCTGTTTTAGTTCATTTATTGCCTGAACTGGGTCAAACTCTGTCTCAGTAGTATTACCTTCTTGGCTCGTCACGCTATTTAATTCTTTGTCTTCCATCTTAATGACCCTCTTTTATAATTTCTAAAATATGCTTTATAGTATGTCTTAGTTCAACATTTTCTTTCTAGCATATTTCTAGTGTTTCTCTATAATATTTTACTTTTACATCTAAGGCAGTGCATAATTGTATTAGTTCTGCCTTATTCTTTTTACCTAATAATTCTTCATAAGTTGACTATTCAACCTCTTTAGCTTCTTCTACTGTCCACATCATGATCTCCTATAAAAATATATAATAAAACTGGAGTGCATCTCTTGATAGACCCAGATAACCAACCTGTCAATCGCATGGGCCTCTTCAGCCGGTGTCATGTTAATTCCTATTGATTGTCTAAGATATAAGAGAGCACCACCAGATTATTAACGTTGTGGTTTTAGCAATCTCATTTGTTTCTAAAACATCTTAAACGTTGCTAAGTTAACAAATTTAAGTGCTCTAGCATCAAATAAATCGATTACTGCTTTCTATTTCATTTCATTAAACTGTTCATCTAGGTATCGTCTCATTGCAATAGTAGGTTTTTGTTCACCGCTATATTGCTTAATTATATTATCATTGTATAAGACAAACCAAGTATCTTTAGTTTTTTTAAATTTAATAATGGCTTTAGGTGTTATTGCTTTTCTTTTGTTTATTAATAAAGATCTATCAATTTCAACTTCATTAGTAAACGTACTAGCTTGTGGGGCTAATATGTCAGCAATGGTCCCTTTACGTCTTGCAAAATAATTGTCATTAGGTTTAATATAGTCAATAACACAGCGTTTTCTTTTAAGTTTATATCTGCCTAATTCATCAGGTATAAAGTTAAAGGCTGTTAATATATCACTTGCTTCTTCAAGTGTATTACCTATCATGACAACCTTAATATTGCTTTTAGTAGATCTTGCTACATTCTCCAATAAGTTAACAAAGTTATAGACTATATCGAATGAATTCTTTTCAGACTGTTCCCTGTTCATTTCGTCTAAAACTATATAATATTCACCTTTAAACTCATTATCAAAGTAACCAACACCTTTTGTGTTATAGAATGTAGAACATGCTAACACTTCACAGAATGGCTTCATATCTACTTTTTTAGTAACAGTATTGCCAGTTTTAGTTGTATGTGTTTCTGTTTTATAGGTATATATAGTATTGTTTTTAGTGCATGTCTAAATGTTATATTTACGTTTAATATCGGGATCTATAAACTTATCAGCACCGCTAGCTAAAAGATTACTAGTAGCTGCTTCTGTTAATCTAAACCAATAAAATTTAAACTAATCACCTTTCTTAAGTTTATTGTTTACACCCCATCTCATGGCAGAATAAGACTTACCAGCTTCACGTCCACCAAGTAAACAGTAAAAAAGGGCCCAGTCATTCCCGAATATCGAGTTTACACTGTACCAATCCCCTTTATATGTTTTTTTGTTTTTAATAGCTTCACGACGTCTTTTAAATTCTGCTTCTGTCACTTATTATTCTTCTTCTTTTTGTTTTTTATGACAGTCATTACAGATCCATCATATTTAAATTCAAAATTCCAGGTTTTACCACCAAATGAAAATTCTGATCCAGACCAATTATCTTCATCTAATAAATCAGCAACATCTATTTCTAATTCACTAGCTAATTCATCTGCTGTATAACCTGTATTGATAATTGCTTTCTCTATTTTAGAATCTGCTAACATAGATCTTAATGTTCTTTCAGAAATTCTTGCATCTTTTTTATAAAGTTGATTTTCTATTAAAAGATCAAGTTCATACTAATCATTTGGATCACTTAATGAATCTCTTAATCTTTTAAGTCGATCTTCATATATTTTGCCAGTTCTACCTATAATTAAATCAGATCTTTTAGCTTTCTTTCGTTTATAATGATATGTTTTAGTAACCCATTCATTTTTACGTTTACTAAAATATTTTCTTACTACTGTTCTTTGCTTATCGGCCATATACTTCTACCTTATCCTCTATAATATTATCTGCTACAAGTATAGACACTTCTGAATCATTTATTGTAGCATCTTTAATTATTTTTCTTATCTTATTATAATGAACTACTTTACCATTAGGTAAATCAAATTTATCTCTTACCATGCACATACAATTACCTTTAAGTTCTTGTCCTGCTTGGATAATAAAATAGTTTTTATCTACGTATATATACACGTCACCAGAATGTTCGAGTTTAAACTGTCCTAGTTCCGTACTGTGTTTAATTAATTTAACTGGATTTTTAACTATAAAACCATCAGTATTGATATAAAGTTTTATACCACCTACTTCGTTTAAGGCTTTATTCATTATTTCATTAGTTCTATTTACAACCCAATAATAAGTTCCAGCAAATCCTTTTCTTTTTAGCATACCGTTAAAGAAGTTTAGAATCTTCTTATTATCAGGATTCTCATGTCTTCCTAAATATAAGGCCATTATATCGTCATGAGCCTTAGGAAAGAGATTTATATACGCACTTGCATATGCGCTGTTAATATCGTATTTATAACAATTAGTATGCTTATACACTCCATCATCTAGTTTAGGTGGATTAAAGTGTTTAGGCTTACATTGTTCATGTTGATTATTAGCAAATATTTCTAATAATTCATCTTGTGTATAATATTTATAAAGAATCTTTAGCATTCTATTCCATGCTGTAGATCCCATCATTTCTTTATGATAATCTTTACTATCTAAAGAATCATCTTTCTTAACAATTATTTGTTTCCATATAGCTTCTTCAGGTTTTGCATCTACATACATTTCCCTACAAATTAGTTTATCCTTACCGTTATATATAACTTTCTTCTTATTAGAATAACCGTATTCATAGTCTTCTATATTGGCTATAATAATACGGTTGTTGTTCTTTATTAAGATTTCATTAAATATTTTAGCACTTACTTCATATTGTGCTAATCTAACTTTCTTTTTCATTGTTACTCCTGATTGGGAACTGAGAGGGGCCCCATTCCCAATCAGTTTCTCAATAAATAAATTATAAGGATAAAATATATGGCATACTCACCACATAGTGATGACAAATTTGTTTACCTCTATCCCACACCTCGGACACTTTCAATCCTACTCCATATTCAGTTGTTAAGACATTTGACACTTGACACTTTTATTGAATTACACCTACATTAGCAATTAATAACGGAGAAGGATTAGTACAACTTATTCCCGAAATTGTTACTGTAATGCAATTTAAAATTTACACTAAATTAAGTATATTTCAAATATTTTTGTCTAATTATATATACAATATTTTCTTTGTATAATTAGTTTAGCTGTATATTTTTAGGCTTTTCCTACCTTTTTGACATTTATTAGCTTAACTTCACTAGGAAGTCTATTCATATTCTCTACAACATAATCTCTAAAGTTTAGTTGTGCCTACGCTTTAGTATAACCTTCTATATCTATAACATGACGCATGTATACGTCACCTTCTTTTATAGCATATGTGAATCTATATATGTTAAGTTTACCAAATGGATCTTTATTCATCGCAATTCTCCTTATATCCTCTAACAGTTATATATTGTGGAATATAATATCCTTCTATAAATTCATATTCAATAATAATATATTGAACCATAAAATTCTTAGAATCATCTTCAAATGCTAAATGCATAGCATTATCGAGATCTGTCTCATCACAAACTTGTTTATATTTACAATACTTCATATTGGCTTGTTCTAATGACACATTTATACACGTCCAATTAGAATAACGACTTAATACTTCAAGAACATCTACTTCACCAAAATACTTAACCTTACGTTTAACCATAACAATAATATCCTTTAGCAGTATAAGGATGCTAGCCACTGAATTGATTGTAAGACCATTATACCACTATTTTAGCAATACGTCAACTAAATTAACGCTGTTTTGAGAATAATTTCGTAAATATTACCGAAGTCATAGAACCTCCTACGTGCCATTAATCCC
>OJAW01001427.1_pt1 | contig 13857 bp, 17 predicted proteins | sample 1589151 | NCBI WGS metagenome assembly OJAW01 (sample SAMN03283290) | human gut metagenome | biome: human-associated habitat; material: feces | host: Homo sapiens | place: Peru | collected 2012 | reverse complement strand
ATTGATTTAGTTATAAAAAATAATATAGATTCAGGTGTTGATAGAATAATTGTTTCGGCGTGTGAGATAGGGGATTTTGATGAGGCTATTTCATTGTTAGAGAAATATGATTCTGTATATTTAACTCTTGGTTTTCATCCTTCTGAGGTTTCTAAAGTTAGTGATAGTGATTTAGAAAAATTAAAGGAACTATTAAAGTTAGAGAGAGTAGTGGGCGTTGGAGAAATTGGTCTTGATTATCATTATGGTAAAGATGATTATTTGGAACAGATTGATTTATTTGAGAAACAATTAGAAATAGCAGAAGAAGCAAAGTTACCAGTTGTTATTCATAGTAGAGATGCTGTTAATGATACGATCAATACATTGAAAAAATATAAGGTTTTTGGTGTTATTCATTGTTTTTCTGGTAGTGTAGAAACTGCTGATATTTATATTAAAATGGGACATAAACTTGGTATTGGGGGAGTAGTTACTTTTAAAAATAGTAATTTATATAAAGTTGTTGAACATGTAGGACTTAGTAATATAGTTTTAGAAACTGATGCTCCATATTTAGCGCCTGTACCTTATAGAGGGATGCAGAATAGTTCTAAATATATACCAATTATTGCTGAAAAGGTTGCTGAAGTTTTAGATCTTTCCTTAGAAGAAGTGGCACAGCAAACTACTTTGAATGCTTGTAATTTGTTTGACTTGAACTAATCTTTATGATAATCTTATAAGTATAGTAAGGGTTGATGATATGAGTGTGATTTCAAATTCGAAATTTGCTAATAAGAGTGTTTATATTTTACTTGGAGCAATTGTATTATCACTTGGTTTAATATGTTTAATACCGAGTATTTTAGAGAAAATGAATTCTAATGATGTGGAGTTTGTAGGAGATAAAAATACTGTTACTATAGGAAATACATTGCCATTAACAGATATAAGTGGGAAGAGCCTTACTGCAAAAGAGGGAATAATAGATGAAGTTAGTTTCTCTGTTAAAGGTGTTGGTGATAAGAAAAAGGGTATTTATTATGAAATGTATTTAATTAATAATAGTACTGATGTAGAAATTAATCCTGGATTTGTAAAAGTATATTTAACAGATGGTTATAATAAGCCATTTGAATATTATGCTAAGAATTCAGTGCCGGCTTATAAGAGTTTAAAAGTTTCAAATAAGCAGGCTAATGGAAAAATTATATATACTGGTAATATTAAGGGAGAAGAAACTCAGAATTTTAAACTTAGAGTTTGGCTTGCTGATAACTATGTATTAAATGATTCAGATAGAAGTTTTTCTGGTACTATTATGGTTAAGAAGTATGAGTAGAAAGGGAATATTCAAAAGAAAGGTTCTTTTAGAATAGTTGTAGAAGAAGTTATGGAGAATAAAAAAAGTGTTTCGAAGAAAATTTTATTGTTAATATTGTTGATTAGTATTATTATAGTTTTGATAGTAGTGTTGGCATTTGGTTTTTTCTTTAAGGGTAAAAATAATGAAGAGAAGAAAGATTATAATGCTGGAGTTATTACTATGAATTATTCTGATAGTACTAATTTTAAGATTACTAAGTTAATACCAGTTACAGATAGTGTTGGTATGAATCTTAATGATCCTGGGGCATATTATGACTTTATTGTTGATACTAAGATGGAAGATTCTGATGAAGTTTCTTATGAGATAGCGCTTATGATAGATGAAGAAGAGACTAATGTGGATGTAAGTCATGTAAAAGTTTATTTAGAAAAACAAGAAAGTGGTTCTTATAGTAAAGTTTTAGCACCAACTATATTTAAAGGAATTAGTAAAGAGAGTAGTTTTGGTACTCCTAAAGGTGCTATGGTTTTATTTAAAAATAAAGTAGTTAATAATTCTAGTGATAATTATAGATTACGTGTCTGGATGGATGAGAAAATGGTTGTTGTTCCTAATACTGTTTATACAATTTCTGTAAATGTAGATGTTTATGGGCATGCGGAATAGTAATTCTATATAGAAAGAGTGTCTTATGGATAATTCATTGTCAAAACAAATTTTATTAGTAATAATTGGGATAGCTTTGGCGATTATTGCTATAGCGGGAGTGTCTTATGCAATTACGATAGGGGATAATTCTTCTAAAAAGGTTAGGTTGATTACAGATAGTTCAAATACTGGGATAGTTATGAATAATACTTTGCCTATTAGTGATAGAGAGGGTATTTTAAGTAGTAATGTATTTGATTTTTGTACTTTGGCTATGGTAGAGAAGAATTCTTCTGTTAGATATGAAGTGGCATTAGATAAGATTTTGGCAGATAACCATTTGAACGATAGTGATGTTAAAATATATTTAGAAAAATTAAATTCTTGGGAGTATGTTGATACTGATATTACTAAGATACCTACGGGATTTATTGCTAATAAAAATAGTGATACCTTGACTCCTGTTGGTAGTATGATTTTATATTATGGGGTTTTTAGTAATAATTCTTCTAATGATAAAGAAATGAGTGAATGTTTTAGACTTAGAATGTGGATTGATGAAGATACGGTTATTAGTAGTTCACCAAGAGAGTTTAAAACTATGGTTAATATATATTCATAGGCTTGTAAGAACGTGTAAAGCGCTCTTTTTTATTGGTAAAATTATAGATTTTTATGTTTGTTACGTATTATAATTGATTTAGATTAGGAGGCAATGTCATGAAGATTCGTGATATTAGGATAAGAGAAAATTCACAGTATCAAGATGATATGAGTTTCTTTGGAAAAGTTAAGTATATTTTTCATTTCGTGACTCAGGCATTTTTGTATGCTATTTTTGTCTTTTTTATCGTATTTGGAATTTTTATGGCAGTGTATTTTGGAGATTTACTTTATAATGTTAGTCATGGTAATGGAAAGATGCCGTTATTTGATGCCTATATAATTGTTTCTCCTAGTATGGTTCCTACTATTAAGATAGATGATGCTATTGTTGTTAAAAGAGAGACTGGTTCTAAATTGGAGCTTGGAGATATAATTACTTTTTCTTCTGTGGATCCGTCTTATCCAGGACTTACTGTTACGCATAGAATTGTAAGTAAGGAGAAGAGTAGTTCGGGGAAGTATTTGTTTAGGACTAAAGGAGACAATAATAGTATTATGGATCCTTCGATAGTTGAGGAAAGTAGAGTATACGGAAAAGTTGTATTGAAAATACCAAAACTTGGTAAAGTTAGGAGATTTTTAACTACTTCATATGGCTTTTTCTTTGGTATTGTTGTTCCGGCTGTAGCGATAGTTGTTTTTGATATTTTAAAGTTATTTAGAAAAAAAGATGAAAATATTGTTGAAGAAGAGGAATTAGAAATTATATAATAATTGGCATGGCGGTGATAGGTTGGAAAAGTATGATGTTAAGTTTAAGAAAAAATTTGGACAGAATTTTTTAAAGGATGTTAGTGTAGTTAAAAGAATAGTTGATTCGGCTAATATCGAGGGAGAATCTTTAGTTATCGAAGTAGGACCAGGTGGGGCTATTATGACTAGGGAACTTTCTAAGGTAGCAACTAATGTCTTGGCTTATGAGATAGATTCTGATTTGGAAGATGAACTTGCTAGTAGACTTTATGATTGTAATAACGTTAGAGTACTGTTTCAAGACTTCTTAAGTTCTAATTTGTGTAATGATATAGATAATTATAGTTATGAAAATTTGTATTTTGTTAGTAATGTTCCATACTATATTACAACACCTATTATTCTTAAATTGATTAGTAGTAAATTACATTTTAAGAAGATAGTTATGATGGTTCAGAAAGAAGTTGGAGTTAGATTTACGACAGGACCTGGTTCAAAAGATTATGGATCTATTTCAGTGTTGCTCCAATATTACTTTCATGTAAAAAAAGAGTTCTATGTTTCTAGAGGGATGTTTGTACCTGTACCAAATGTTGATAGTGTAGTTATATCTTTCGAAGAAAGAACTGATAGAGAAGAAGTATGTGACTTAGAGTTTTTTGAAACTATAGTTAGAAATAGTTTTCAGTTTAAGAGGAAGACTATTAAAAATAATTTGAAGAAATATGATTTAAGTATTGTTGAAGAGGTTTTGATAAAGCATGGTTTTAATTTGAATACAAGAGCAGAAGATTTAGAGGTAGTTGTTTTTGTAGATTTGGCTAATGCTTTATACAGGAAATAAGTGGAGTAGAAAATGGCTAAGAAGGATAATTAAGATTTCTTTATTATTCTTTGATGTCTGGTTCCAGATTTAGTTTTTATGATAATCTAGATAATAAGTATTCATCATATAAAAGAGATAAATTTGAAAGTAGTATTTGTATTGAATAGGAGGTATAGCAATGGCTAATGATTTTAAAAATATGGAAAATAAAGACTTGAATGGTGCTAGTAATGATAAGTCAATAGATACTATGAGTACTAATAATAAAGAAAATAGTACTGTGTCTAAAAAGAAGAAGGAAAAGAAACGAATTAAGGCGACACTTTTACTTTTGTTGATTATTGTTATGCCGTTTATACTTATTTCGGGAATTTTTATTACGACATATAATGTATTAACTGCTGATGAAAGGGCCGAAAAAAACGAGATAACAAAAAAGGCCGTTGAGTATTTTTCAGAGAAGTATGATATTAAGAAAAAGGATATAAAAATAACTTTTAATAATTTTTATGGTAAAGATAAAGAATGTTTTTTGGCATGTGATGCAAATCGAGCAGTTATTACTTATAAAAATGAGGAGTGTATGATTTATTATGATCCGTATACAAATACTTATAATGATAACTTTCAATATAATAGAGTATATGAAGATTTTTTAAAATACTTAAATAATAGAATAAGTTTTGCAACTGAAATAAAAATCGAACATTTAGAAAGCGATGTAACTTGGACATCTCAAAAATATGAAGGTAATTTAAAAGAATATTTTGCAAAAATAAAAGCAAGTCATGCATCTAAAGAGTTGCATACAGTTGTTAGTATTTGGTTAGATGCACAAACTGCTGAAGAAGCCAAAATGTTAAAAGAAAAATATTCAACAGAGATTAATGAGTTAATAAATGAATTTGAAGATTTGAAAATTGGCTATCGAATTATTATTTCAAGTAAATTTAGTAATTATTATTCTCATTCGTTTTATTATTATGATATGTATAATTCTAAATATTCTTTTTATGATAATGTAGATAATACTTCTTCGACTTGTGATAGAGATAATTTTGAAGGTGGAGTTTGTGTTTCTGATATGACAGAAGAGAATGATGTATAAAATATACATTTATAATTAAAGATTATATTAATTAGTTCTAATAAGTAACTTTTATTAGAACTTTTTTTGTATTTTTTTTCATATATATTAATGAAAGGAGTATGTATGAATAATAATACTTATGTAGTACAAAAGGGAGATACTTTGTATGGTATATCTAGACAGTTTAATACTAGTATGCAGAGATTACGAGAATTAAATAATTTAAGTAGTGATAATTTATCGATTGGACAAGTATTAATAGTTTCGGTTAACAGTGATAGTAATCCTTCTGAGTGTGTTACTTATACAGTTAAGAAGGGAGATAGTTTATATAGTATAGCGAGACAATATAATAGTACAGTTGATGCGATAAAAAGATATAATAATTTAACTTCTAATAATTTAAGTATAGGACAAAAATTAAAGATGCCTTGTTATATGAAAGATACAGATAATACTACTAAGCCTAATTTTGTTATGTATACAGTTAAGGCTGGAGATAGTCTATATTCAATAGCACAGAAATATGGTACGACAGTTGATAAAATTAAGGCTGATAATAAACTTAGTTCTAATACATTGAGTATAGGGCAGGTATTGATGATTGAGGATAATACTTCTGGTACAATAGTTGAAGAGTGTTTTGGAGAAGATGAAGTTTTAGAAGAAAACTATATCGTATATATAGTTAAATCTGGAGATAATCTGTATTCAATAGCCAGAAAATATAATACTACAGTGTCAGAGATTAAAAGTCTTAATAATCTTACTACTAATAATTTACGTATAGGACAAGAATTAAAAATACCTAGTGTTGGTAGTGTATATATAGTTAAACGAGGAGATAGTTTATATAGTATAGCAAATAAATTTAATACGACAGTTAATTCTATAAAGAGTAAGAATAATCTTACTAGTAATAATTTGAGTGTAGGACAAGAATTAATTATTTAGAGAGAAATATTATGAGAGGGTAATAATATATTTACTTAGTTTTTAGTAATTCTCTCTTACTACTTAAGAAAATATATTATTTTGTTTTATTATGGAAGAAGAATTTAATAGTGAAAAATATGCTGATTATTTAAAAGATAATCCTGGATCGGGACTTTTAAGAGTACAGGTATTTACGGCTAATCAGGCTTTTCCTTTAGAGAATGTTGAGATAAAAGTATATAAAGAAATCGATGGGAAAAGAGTAGTCTTTTATACTGGAGTTACAGATTCTAGTGGGATAATTGATAATATTAATTTACCTACTAAGGAAGTAAAAGAAGTAGTAGAGTCGGCTGCTGATATTACAGCAACTAATTATATTATAGAGGCTAAGTATCCTAAAACTTCAGTTACTCAGGAATATATTGTCTCTATTTATGATGATTTGAAAGTTATTCAACCAATTAGATTTTCTAGTGTTGTTAATGGAGGTTTTAATGAATAATAGTGTTATTAATTATCCTACGATACCAACGGAAATAGTTGTTCATTTAGGGGCTCCTGATGAGGCTGCGGAAAATGTTAGTTTACCTTTTGTTGATTATATAAAAAATGTTGCTTCTAATGAAATATATCCAACTTGGCCTGATAGTGCGATAGAGGCTAATATTTTGGCACAGATTTCGTTTGCTTTAAATCGTATTTATAATGAATGGTATCCAAGTAAAGGGTATTCTTTTGATATTACTTCAGTTCCAGCATATGATCAGGCATTTAAAGTTAATAGTCAGGTATTTGATAAGATTTCTAAGAAAGTAGATCAAATATTTAATAATTATATTTATCGTAAAGGACAGATTCAGCCTCTTAGTGCCATTTATTGTGATGGAAAAGTTACTACTTGTAATGGATTGTCACAATGGGGAAGTGTTTCTTTAGCAAGACAAAATAAAACACCAATAGAAATACTTAGACATTATTATGGTAATGATGTTAATATATTTGAAAATGCAGCGACTGGAGAAATGGTAGGAGTATATCCTGGGTATCCAATAGAGATGGGAAATGCAGGAGATAAAGTTAGAGTTATTCAAAGAGAGTTAAACAGAATTTCTAATAATTATCCTGCTATACCTAAAATACCTAAAGTAAATGGAGTATTTGGAGTTTATACGGAGAATAGTGTTAAGAAGTTTCAAGAAATATTTAACTTGAATCAAACTGGTGTTGTTGATTATGCTACTTGGTATAAGATTAAATATATTTATAATGCGGTTAAAAGGGTTTATGATATTTATTCTGAGGGTATAGTTGAAGAAGAGGCTAAATATGATTATGGGCCAACATTAAAGTATTCAGATGTAGGATTAGGTGTTAGAGTATTACATTATGTATTACTTACTATTGCTTATTTTGATCCAGATTTGCCATCATTAAGAGTAAATAATGTTTTTAATGATAATACGAAGGCTATGGTTGTAGCGTTTCAGAAAAAATATGGGTTACCAGCAACGGGAGAAGTGGATGCTGATACTTGGAATAAAATAGTTGAAGTATATAGAGAGGTAATAAAAAATATTCCACCAGAATATGCCCAGTATGAGGATGAGTTTTTTCAAGGAAGATTACTTGCACTGGGAATGTCTGGAGATGATGTTAGAATAATACAGAGATTTTTATTACAAATATGTAGAAAGTTTGGAAGTATACCGGGAGTTAGAGTTTCGGGAATATTTGATGATTTAATGGAACGATCAGTTATGAAAATTCAAGGACTTTTTGATATACCGGTTACAGGAGTTATAGATCCAATTACTTGGTACAATATTGTAGAGTATTCTAAACAGGAGTAATATTTTAAGATTTAGAACATATACTTAAGTGGAGATGGTTGTGTTTTGAATTTTAGAATAGGTGATTTAGTAACAAGAATATCTCATAAACATGATGTCTTATTTAAGATAGTTAGTATTGAAGGTAATACAGTCTTTTTAAAAGGTGTTGATTTAAGACTTGTTGCGGATAGTGATATAGATGATTTAGTTAAAGTAGATGAACATGTTACTGAGGATTCTTTAATTATTGAGAAGAATGTTAGAGATTTGAATATTGATAGAAGTCAATACTTTTATTTACCTGGTAAAATATTACATATAGATGGAGATAATGATTATTTAGAAAGATGTATGAAATTTTATGAGGATATGAGAGTTAAGGCTAATGGAATTGCTCTTTCAGAGATTGAAATGGGGAGTAGAATATTAGAACTTTTAAAAGAGTTTGATCCGGATATTGTTGTTATTACTGGACATGATGCCTATTACTCTAAGAAAAATGATATTAGTGACTTAAATAATTATCAGAATACAAGTAATTTTATTGATGCTGTTAAAATGGCTAGAAAGTATGAAAAGGGTCATGATAAACTAATAGTTATTGCTGGAGCATGTCAGTCTAATTATGAAGAATTGATAAAGGCTGGGGCTAATTTTGCTTCTAGTCCGAAGAGGATTAATATACATGCTCTAGATCCGGCTATTATTGCGTCATCTATTGCTTTATCTGATAGGAATAAAAGTATTGATTTAATTCATTTAATTGATAAGACTAAATATGGAAAGGATGGGATTGGTGGAATTATTACAAATGGAACAATGTATGTGGGGTATCCAAGATGACATTAGATAAAATAAAAGAGTTTGTAAAGGAAAATAAGGGTATTCAACATTCTTTTAAATTTAAAGGTACAAGAAATCAAGTAGATGAGTTTGAAGGAGTTATTACAGATTTATATCCGGCTATTTTTATTATAACTTTGGAAGATGATAAAGTTAAATCTTTTAGTTATAGTGACTTATTGGCGGATAACTTAGAAATAGTTGATTAGTTTTTCTAGTGTTTGATATAATTATATTGGTGTAGGATATGAATAATAAGATGTTAGAGATATTTTACTATTTAGAGAGGCAACTTAGTTGGAGAGTAAAAGTTAATTATTATATTCGGACTTTATCTGGTTTTTGTGAAAAAACCGGAGTTTTTTCTTTGGTTGATGTTAATATAGGTAAGTCTATTATAGGGATATTAGATGATACGAGAATAGAGTTAGAGTTTTTTGGACCTAGTAGTTTTATTAAGACTTTGGAAGTATCTTGCCAGGAAGGATTTTATATAAAAATATATGAAACTAAAAAATTAAATTTAGAGGAGTTAAACTCTTTAAAAAGTGTAAGTCAATATACTATGGTTTTGAAAAATGAGATATTGGGTACTGATTTTTATAGATTGTATAAAGAGTATTTGAAATATAGAAATAGTAGTGAACTTAAGGTTAGGGATTTGTTTACTGATACTAATTTATTTTCTAATAAGGCTAAGGTTTATTTGTTTTCGAATGAGCCTTTAAAAATGATGTTTAGTGATAAGAAATTCTTTTTGGAACAAGACTTAAATAATAAGAAGATATTTTCAATAACGGCAGCAGGGGACTTTTTCTTTAATTCGTGTCTTTTAGGTTGTAAGAATATGACTTTAGTTGATATTAATGAGTATGCAAGTTATTATTTTGAAATTAAAAAGGCAATGATTAAAAAATATAAGTATTGGGAATTTATATCTATGTATAAAGATTTATCTACTATTTATTATAAATTTGATGAGTATAGTTCTTTTATAAGAGAGGATATTAGAGAAGAAATTATAAGTAAATTTTCATTATATAGAGATGGTGTTTTAGGATTTTTAAAGAATATTTTTTGGGCTGATTATTATGAATTTAATAATATAGATAGGGGAATTGATTTTTTTAGAGATCATAACTTATATTTAAGTAGTGAAGAGAATTATAATAAACTTAGGAGTTGTCTTTTGAATGATGAGATTAATTTAAGTCTACAGGTTTCATCTTTATTTGATCTTGATTTTAATAATACTAGTTGTTATGACTATATTTATTTAAGTAATGTAGGAGATTACTGTGATGATTTTTTGTTTTATCAGTTTTTAATAAATATTAAGAATAAAATTTTAAAAGATACTGGTAAAATTATCTTAATTTATAGAACAGATAAGTATAGGTATTTAATTGATAAAAACTTTTGTAAAATTACTAAATATAGTATGTCATATAGGCAGTCTAGTAATACTAGTATGGATAATGTTATTCTTTATTGTTCTTTTAATTGATTTTACGATGATTAGGCAATATAAAATGCTTGATTTTTATATTTTTATATTATAAAATATCCTTATAAAGTGTTCATGCTTTATGAGGGAGGAATATTCATATGAAAATTACATCTGTAAATGTACGCAAAATTGAAAAAGAAGGATCTCGTATGAAGGGTATCGCTTCAGTTTTATTAGATGACAGTTTTGCTGTACATGATATTCGTATAATTGAAGGAGACAACGGACTATTTATAGCAATGCCTAGCCGAAAGACTGCTGCAGGTGGTTATCGTGATATCGCTCATCCAATTAATCCTGAAGTTCGTGCAATGTTTGAAGAAGCAATTTTAAATGCTTATGAAAATGCTGAAGATGTTTCAGAGGAAGAAGATGCTTAGGCATCTTTTTTTATTCTAATTTTTTTCGTTTTGCATATAATTTTCTAGGAGGATTATATGGATAAACAAGATAATAGTATTAATAATTATAATCATGGGATTAATTTATTTGAAAGAAAGAGTTTAATTATAACGGGAGTTAAAAAAATAGAAAACTTTGATAACGAACAGTTCTTATTGGAAACTATTATGGGTTTTATGATTATAAAGGGAGTAGATTTAGAATTAGTTAAATTAGATACATTGCAGGGAAATGTATCAATAAAAGGAACAGTTAATAGTATTAATTATGTAGAAGAGAATACTAGAAAGAATAAGGAAGAAAGTATTTTTAATAGATTGTTTAAATAATGAATTTAAAAATACAGGTTTTTTCATTAATCTTTTCTTTAATATTTGGGGTTTTGTTTGGGACTTTAGTTAATTTGAATTATAAGTTAATTTTTAATAAGAATATTAAAATAAAGATTATAGGTACTTTTACTTTGATATTAGATATATCATTAATATACTTTCTAGTTATAAAAAGAATAAATAATGGGATTTTGCATGTGTATTTCTTGTTTATATTTTTAGTTGGATGTTATATAGGATTTACTTTAACGACGTTTTTACGTAAAAAATAAGTGTAAAGTAAAGTCCTTTTTTTATTTTTTTATATCTCTTTTTAGAAAGATGTCTTATAATATATGGTGAAAAAGTGGGTGAATGTTTATGGCTAAGAAAAAGAGTAGTTCAGTTAAGAAAACTAAGTTAAGATTAGTTATTTTTGGATTGTCTTCTGTTTTAGCAATAGCATTTACGACATTTACAATTGGACATTATTGGGTAGAAATATATGATAAATATAAAGAAAAACAGGAACTTGATCAGAAGTTAGCAGATTTAAAAGATAAAGAGGCAGAACTTAGAGTAGATGTTGATAAGTTACAAGATCCTGATTATATAGCAAGATATGCTAGAGAAAAGTATTTATATTCTAAAGATGGAGAATTTATTATAAAGATACCTGAAGAATAAATTCTTTTTTTTCGCTTTGCGATTGATTTTTGTTATGTTGTGTTATAATATTCTTGATGATGTAGGAGGAATTATGATTAATATTGAAAATAATTTTTTATTCCATAAAAATGATATTATAGTTATTGGGTGTTCTGCGGGACCAGATTCTATGGCTCTTGTAGATATGCTTTTGAAAATACGTGATAAATATAGTCTTTCTTTAATAATTGCTCATGTTAATCATAATGTTAGAGAACAGAGTATTATTGAAGCAAACTATATGAAGAAATATTGTGAAGATAATAACTTAGTGTTTGAGACTATGACTATTTTAGAATATGGTGATGATAACTTTGAGAATGAGGCTAGAAATATTAGATATAACTTCTTTGAAAATGTAGTTTTAAAATATAGTGCTAATTATTTAATGACAGCGCATCATGGAGATGACTTGATTGAGACTATTATGATGAGAATGGTTAGGGGATCTAATTTAAGAGGGTATTCTGGCTTTAAAAAGATAGTAGATATGGATAATTATAAAATAGTTAGACCATTAATATCTTATACAAAGAAAGAATTAGAAGAATATAATGACTTAAATGGTGTTAAATACTTTATTGATGCTACTAATAGTAGTGATAAATATACTAGAAATAGATATAGAAAGTATTTGTTACCTTTCTTGAAGAGTGAAGATATAAATGTACATCATAAATTCTTAAAATTTAGTGAGAATTTGAATTCTGCTTGTACTTTTATTAATAAAGAAAGAGATAAGGCTTTGAAGAGAGTTTTGTTAGAAGACTCGTTAGTTATTGATAAATTCTTGGCTGAAGATGAATATATTCAAAGAGAAATACTTTATTATTTACTTAGTGAGTTTTATCAAGATGATTTGATATTACTTAATGATAAACATATTGCTTTACTTATGGATTTAATTTGTAGTAAGAAGGCTAATAGTTCTATTAATTTACCTAATGATGTTGTTGCGAATAAGTACTATAATATGTTAGAATTAAAACGTGACATTAGTGAGATTACAAGCTATGAGATTGAATTTGATGAGTATGCTACTTTACCTAATGGACATGTTATTGAAAGAGTATTAGATACTTCTGATAATAGTAATAATGTATGTAGGTTAAATAGTAGTGAAATTAGTTTACCTTTAATTGTTAGAACTAGAAAAATTGGAGATAAGATGTATATTAAGGGTATGGATGGATCTAAGAAAATAAAAGATATATTTATTAATAGTAAAATTAAATTAAATGATAGAGATTCTTGGCCAATAGTTTTGGATTCTAAAAATAGAATAGTTTGGATTCCTGGTGTTAAAAAGTCGAAATTTGATAAGAAAAAGTCAGAGTCTTATGATATAATATTAAGATATAGTTAAGGAGGAAAAAAAGTGAATATTGATAAGAAGACTGTTAAAAGAGGATTATTGCCTTATTTATTCTTATTTATAGCGATGTTAGGAATATTTTATTTCTTTAATATAGCGAATAAGAAAGTAAATGTTATTTCATATAACGAATTTGTTGAAAAACTAGATTCTGGAGAAATTGAAGAGTTGAATTTGGTTGCTAGAACAAGTGGATATACTTATGAGGCTAGAGGTAAATTAGATGGTTATAAAGAAAATGAAACATTCTTTGCTAGATTACCTTTAAGTGATGAAGTAATGAAAAAGATTGTTGCTGCTAGTGATAATCAAGAGTTTAAATTAGAAGTTGAACCAGATCCTGATTCATCTACATTACTAGCTGTTGTTGTTAATGTATTACCATTACTTTTATTAGTAGGTGTTGCTTTTTGGTTTTTAAATAGACAACTTGCTGGTAATAAGAGTTCATTAGATTTTGGTAAGAGTAAGGCGCGTTTAAGTAGTGATAATAATAAAGTTACATTTAAAGATGTTGCTGGTTTAAAAGAAGAAAAAGAAGAAGTTAAAGAAATTATTGATTTCTTAAAGAATCCTAAGAAGTTCCAAAGTTTAGGAGCTAGAATTCCAAAGGGTATCTTATTATTTGGTCCTCCAGGAACTGGTAAAACTTTACTTGCTAAAGCAGTTGCAGGAGAAGCAAATGTTCCATTCTATTTCATT
>OJAW01001422.1_pt1 | contig 13906 bp, 10 predicted proteins | sample 1589151 | NCBI WGS metagenome assembly OJAW01 (sample SAMN03283290) | human gut metagenome | biome: human-associated habitat; material: feces | host: Homo sapiens | place: Peru | collected 2012 | reverse complement strand
GTCCCTCCCCAATGGGGGAGGATAGGTGGGGGCTAAAACCAATATTCGGAGTAACCTGTTCCTTCCCTTGGGGAAGGTTAGGATGGGTAAAAAATCTCCCATTCCTTTGGAACATATTATAATAATATGTATATTTGCAGCGATCCCCCTTCCATGCAATATTAGCAGTTATTGTGTGGCGAGGGGATTTTGTGTATATACGAGGCGGTGTCTTGCACCCCAGACACCCTGCCGCGAGACGAGCTCCACTGCCTCCGACCATACGCAACGGAACCATATCAGACTAAACTTGCCACACAAGGAGCTCAATGGCAGCAAAAACTAAATGTTTATGATCAACACCAAACGAATTTTCACGGCTTTATTACTGGCCGTAATTGCCATGGCAGGTTATGCCTACGACTTTGAGGTGGATGGCATCTACTACTGTTATGACGTTTACGGCAACGCTGTCGTGACCCACGGCAACAAGAAATATACGGGCAAAATCAAAATTCCATCTGAAGTAAAATGGAACGGCAAAAAGAAAAAAGTGGTTGAAATCGGTGACTATGCTTTTGAATGTTGTTACGAACTCAAGTCGGTCTCTATTCCCAGTTCTGTATATTATATCGGAAGATTCGCTTTTTCGAACTGTCATCTTCTCGAAGAGATAAATATTCCCAATGGGGTAGAAGCGATTAAGGTCAGTGCGTTCGTTTGTTGTATTTATAACCATAGAACAACCAAAACTAATCAGAAATATCCGAGTGTAAATCTTTAATTACCAGCATATTCTAAAATTTAACACTTTTCGGTTGCCATTTGTCGCTTCCCAAATTTCCACATATTTTTGAGACGTATTTCTGACGTGGAGAATTTGCGGGGCTTGTTTTTTGTCACACCGTGCAGACAGTTGACAAGGGTTTACAACCGTTTACGACAAGCGACAATAACCGCCCCGATATGCGGAAACAGTCACACTGTGTAGAAAAGCGACAATGGTTGACTTCCGTTCACATCCGTTTACCATTTCAGAGATATAGGATTGAAGAAATGAACCATTAAACGATAAAACGGTATGAAAGCAACCAGAAAATGCAGTTTTTGCGGCAAGTCCTTTGTAACCCGAAGCGGTATGCAAAGATATTGCAGTGAGGCTTGTCAGGCAGAAGCCAAACGAGCCAGAGTGATGCAGAAGAACAACCTCTTCAAAGTCGCCCAACCCTTGATGGAGATACAGCATCAGGAGTATCTCACCTTTTCCAAAGCAGCCATCCTCATGGGCTGTTCCCGACAGTACATTTACAAACTTGTAGCCATCGGCAAGCTGAAAGCCTCACGCATCAGCAACCGCATGGCATTCATCCGCAGAGCCGACATCGAGCAGATGTTGGAGGGCAATCCCTATCACCGCATCCTGCCCGGCAACACCTCCACACCAAGGAAATCATCTTCATCTTCCTTACCTGCCAAAAGAGAAAAAAGGGAAAAGGAAAGCGAAGAAGTGTTGGACTTCTATTCGGGCGAGGAGGTGATGTCCCTTTTTAAGGTAAAGCAGTCATGGCTTTACACTTCCGCCAAGCGTAACCATATCCCCATCTGCCGTATCGCAGGAAAGAACTATTACAGCAAGAAGCATATTGACGAGTTTTTCGGTGTGGCAGTTGATATTAGCGAAATTACCGACTGGCTACTGACCGAGGAGGTGGAGGAACTGTTCGGCATGAAGCCGACCGCACTCCGTGCCTACACCTATCGCCATAAGATACCCACTAAAAGAGAGTACGGGCGTACCTATTACTCCAAATCACATTTGAACGAACTCCGCAGAACTGACCTTGTGAACGATGAACGCTACTATACCGTTGAGCAGGTGCAGCAAATCTATGGTCTTTCGTCAGCCAACATCTGCCATATCGTCAAGGTGAAGCACATCGAAAAGATAAAGGTGGGTGTGAAAAACCTGCTTTTGCGCTCAGATGTGGAGCGTGTCATGGCTGAAAGGAACAAATAACCGTGAAAAATCGGGATTATCGAAAATTATTTCAAAATGATGTATCGTGGAGGTATTCACGGATATTTCACGTTGTTCCTTTGCCATCGGAAACATGGATACAACTCCAAAATGTATACAACCAATTAAAACATAATTATTATGAGTAAATGCAAAACAGTTACCTTGCGTAAGCGCAAGATTAAGAACGGGACACAGTATTCACTATGCCTTGACTACTATCCCGGCTACCGTGACAATGTCACCATGAGAGTGATTACACGTGAAGCCTTAGGAATTTACATCTTCGCCAAACCTGCAAACCAGCAGGAACGGGACTTCAACGCACGCATGATGAAGAAAGCGGTCATCCTGCGCAACCAGCGCTACGAAGCCATTTTCAATGAAAACAACGGCTTTTTTGACAAGACCAAGATGAAGGGCGATTTCCTTGCCTATTTCAAAGGACTGGCTGACCGCAAGAATATCAAGTGGCAGCACGTATACAAGCATTTCCAGCGGTTCGTGAACGGCAAATGCACCTTTGAGGAGGTGGATGTGGATTTGTGCCGCAAGTTCATGGAATACCTGCTTGATGCACCCCAATCCATCCACACCAACCAAAAGCTGCACATCAACTCCGCAGCAGGCTATTGGTCAACTTTCCGTGCCGTGCTGCACACCGCCTACCGTGACAGGAAGATAAAGGAGAACCCAAACGGCTTCTTAGACCGCATCGAGTGCATTCCCACCATCAGGGAGCATTTGAGCCAAGAGGAACTGATACGGCTTGCCGAAACACCCTGTGAGGAGGAGGTCTTGAAAAAAGCTTTTCTTTTCGCCTGTCTTACGGGACTGAGAAAGAGCGACATCAGACAGCTCACGTGGCAGCAGATACAACCATACACCAACGGCAGGATGTTCGTTACCACCCGTATGCAGAAAACCAAAGAAATAGTGCATAACCCCATCAGTGATGAAGCCTATGGACTGCTGGGAGAACGGGGCGAGGGACTTATCTTTGAGGATTTCAAGGACAAGATGCTGCAAGGACCACTCCAACGGTGGCTCACGGCAGCAGGGATAACCAAGAAAATCACCTTTCACTGTACCCGCCACAGCTTCGGAAGCCTGCACGTGGAAATGGGAACGGACATGGCTGTCATCCAAGCCTATCTCGGACATAAGAACATTACCACCACACAAATCTATTCCAAGATAGCAGCGCAGCAGATGTGTCAGGTGGTGGACAAGATAACCTTGAAGCGCAAGGAGGCATAAATGTCTCACATTGACAGGTATTCAGAGGGGCGGTTATGGCTACAAGGCTATAATCGCCCCTCTATGTTTTTGGCTTGATGCCACCATTTATAAGCCCCTCAGAGTATGAAACAGAGTATGATATGATGACATTTCGTGAAATACATTGAAAAAGACCGTTCTAACCGCAAATAACGGGCAGTAATTGGGAAAAATAGCATTAACTTTGCACAAAATAATACAGGAACATTCAATCTCTCAACGAAATATGGAATCATCAATCAAGGACAAATACATCATCTTGGGCTTTGTCGGCTTCGCCATCGTCCTAATATCTTCCATTGCCACGCTGGTAATAGCGGACAGCTTCAACCAAGACAACTTTGTCAGGTGGATAGTATTCGTATGCTGTAACCTGTTGGGATGGTTGCTCTATCTCTCCTTTCAGACACTTATCTTTGATACATACGAAATCTACAAAATCAAGTTCGGCAAGAAAGAAACGATTGCCGAAGCCATAGAGGTGCAGGAAGAACTGTCACAAAATACACTTGAAGAAGCCACATCTGTGCCTGGACCTACATCAGTCCCTGAGCCTGTACCCGAATCATCCCCGACAAAAGAAGAGACACTTATCCAAACACAACCGATAGAGCTTACTATCGCCCCGGATCTTCACGAAAAGAACCGTGCCAATTACGCAAGCAGAGAGCAACGGGAAAAGGAAGAGCGCATCCGCATGGTCATGGAGTATTGCCATTATTACCTGCCTCGCATTGCCGACCAAGAAACCGTGAACCACATCTGTACTGAGGTGGACAAATGGATGAATCTTAACACTTATACCCCGAAGCCCATACAAAGACCGTTTACCAAAGACATCAACAACATTCCACTCCGTCACTTCGTATGGAATATCTCTGAGCGTTTCCTGTACAAGAGATACTACAATGGGGATAACCGTGCCAAGTTCATCAAAGCCCTTTTCCCGAAATCGTTTGCTGATACAGACTTATCAACCATCAAGAATTTCAAGGTAGAGCCGTTAAAGACGGAAATTCCCATTGATGAACCCGAAAACGGCAAACTTGATTTCCACTATCCCGAGGATTATGTGCGGAATTAGGATAATCACGACACCAACGACAACCATCCGGTAACTCATAACCGCCTGTTTTACATCGTTTCCCGAGTAATTTTACCCGTCATTTATGGCTGGGCTTAATTATTCGGGAATTATTTTGCAATGACGTGTCGTGGAGATATTCACGGATATATCATTTCAGTCCTTTGCGCCAAGTCTTACAAAAGAGACGAGTACGCGAATGGAAAAATCAATTCTTACCTTCAACGACCTCCCCGAGGTTGTCGCTCAGCTTCGAGACGAAGTGATGAGCCTGAAAAGCCTGCTCGCCGAGCAGCGCAGTGTGAACAATGCCAAAACGGTGGACACCCACGTGCCCATGTCTGTGGACGAGGCAGCAGAGTATTTAGGTATCCCTAAGGGTACGCTCTACATGAAACTGTCAGAAGGGACAATCCCTGCCACCAAGCCCGGCAAACGCTATTGCCTTTACCGTGACGAACTGGACAAGTGGCTGGAAACCGCCCGAAAGAATCCCATACCGTTGTCAGACGAGGAACTGAACAAGTCCTTATCCTCTTCCCACCGTCGCAAGCCCAACCCACGTAACTGGTGAATGATATGGAAGAGGATAAGAACTATATCAACCTGATACGTGGCGACCTCACAAAAGCATCCCAAGCGCATAACGGTATGCCCGACAGTGTAGGCATGATGAATATCAAGACGGCAAACCAAACCATTCTTGAAGCATCGTTATTGCCTACGCCCCGTGCGCTGTGGGACAGCTTTTGGTACGAGGGGGAACTCTCCTGCTTGTTTGCCGATTCCAACGTGGGCAAGTCCATCCTTGCCGTGCAGATAGCCGACCGCATCGCCCGAACCGACAATGTGCTGTATCTGGACTTTGAACTGTCCGAAAAGCAGTTCCAGCTCCGCTATACCAACGAGCATGGAGAGCTCTACACCTTTCCCGACAAAATCTATCGGGTGTCTATTGACTGCAACCAGCTTTTGGATGCCAACTTTGAGGAAGCTATCATAGGCGGCATTGAACAGATGGCTGTGCAGACCGACTGCAAGATTTTCATCATTGACAATCTTACCTACCTGTGTTGCGCCATGGAGAAAGGCGATGCCGCAGGACGGCTGATGATTCAGCTGAACAATCTCAAAAAGAGATATGCGCTCTCTATCCTTGTCCTGGCACATACGCCCAAACGCTCTTTGGATTGTCCCATCACATCCAACGACCTTGCCGGAAGCAAACGGCTCTACAATTTCTTTGACAGCGTGTTCACCATTGGAAAAAGTGCCCAAGACGGAGGGCTTCGCTATGTGAAGCAGCTTAAAGTGCGCTATGGCACGTTCTCTCATGATGCGGATAATGTAATCGTTTACGAGATTGACAAGGTGGATGCTTTCTTGCAGTTCGTGTTCAGGGGCTATTCCACGGAAAAGGAACACTTGAAAAAATTGGGCGACAATGAATCAAGCCAAAGGGATTGCCAAATTCTGCAACTCTCCCAATCGGGCAAGTCCGTCAGGGAGATAGCCTCACAGGTGAATTGTGGCAAGTCCACCGTAAACCGTATCATCCAGCGCAGCAAAGAGAGTAAAAACGCAGGTGTCCCAAGTGTCCCACTGTCCCAACCCTTAGAGTGTGGGACAATGGGACAGGATGGGACAGCCGACAATCAACCATCAAAAACGGACTAAGCTATGGGCAATTATTCATTACAGAAGTATAAAGGAACGGCAACACGGCATACCTGCCCCAAATGCGGAGACAGGCATTCTTTCGTCTATTACGTGGACGAAAATAATGTGCCGTTGCATCCATCGGTCGGCAGATGTAACCACGAAAGCGGTTGTGGGTATCACTACACTCCGAAAGAGTATTTTCAAGAGCATCCTGAACACAGAACTACCAATGATTTCTCTTTTGACAGGCAAAGAGCAGAGCAGAAGAAAGTGAAGCAGCAAAGTAAGCCGACAGCCATCGGCTATATTCCCCCTCACTATGTGGAGAAGTCGCAAAGCGAGCGTAGCAATTTCTTCCGTTTCCTCTTCACACTCCTTACTTCCTACTATGGCGACAAGGCGAAAGAGGTGTTGAAGCGGTTGTTGGAGGAATACCGTTTGGGGGCTACCCGTGACGGCTCTGTTATCTTTTGGCAGATAGACAGGACGGGCAAGGTACGCACGGGAAAGGTGATGCAGTACAATCCCGAAGACGGACACCGTATCAAGGGAGGACAGACATCGGCAGTGAACTGGATACACAGCATATTGAAAAAGCAGCGTGTGTTGGCAGAGGATTGGCAACTATCCCAATGCCTTTTCGGGGAACACTTGTTGAAAACGCATCCCGACAAGGTGGTGGTCTTGGTGGAATCCGAGAAGAGTGCCGTTATCGGTTCTGCTATCTTCCCCGATTATGTATGGCTGGCTACGGGTGGTAAGAGTCAGATGAGAGAAGAGAAACTCCGTGTACTGTCAGGGCGAACCGTGCTTCTCTTTCCCGATGCCGATGCTTATGCCGAGTGGAAACAGCGAGCCGAGAGCATGTACTTTTGTAAGGTGGTGGTTTCGGACATCATCGAAAGGAATGCCACCCCGAAACAAAAAGAAGCCCATATCGACATAGCCGATTGGATTATCTTTCAGATACGGGAGGGCAAGGTGATGAGTACAGCCAACCACTTGGTCGAGGCTGAGAGAATCCTCCAGCGGATGATAGAGAAGAATCCCGTCCTGCAAAAACTGATAGACGATTTAGACCTTGTGCTGGTCGGTGCATCTCCAATCGGCAACGATGATGAAAAACCTCCCTGACGGAGGAGAGCGGAAGCCGTAGGCTGGAGTTTGCAGACAATGGCTTGCCATTGATATAGCCCACTATAACTACACGCTCCGCTTACGTAGTTGTGGGCTCTCCCGAGGGGATTAGGGTTTTACCCTAATGACCCACTCAGGGCGTTTCTCCCCTGAGAACCCAGAGCAAAGAGTGACCCTCTCTTTGCAATCTCCGCTTATGGGTTGCACCCCTAAGAACCCCATGCGTTTACGGACAGCGGAAAAGCAAACAATAAAGTACAAACCCAAAAAACAAGTATCTATGGCAACAAAATCAAGCATACATATCAAGCCCTGCAATATCGCATCGAGTGAGGCTCACAACAGGAGGACTGCCGAATACATGCGCCACATCGGAGAGTCCAGAACCTATGTGGTTCCAGAACTCTCCACCGATAATGAGCAGTGGATAAATCCCGACTTCGGCAGTCCGGATTTGCGGATGCATTATGACAATATCAGACAGATGGTAAAGGAAAAGACCGGACGTGCCATGCAGGAAAAGGAGCGTGAACGCAAAGGCAAGAACGGTAAAATAGTCAAGATTGCGGGATGCTCCCCCATACGTGAAGGAGTGCTGCTTGTCAGGTCGGACACCACACTGGCAGACGTGCGTAAATTCGGTGAGGAGTGTCAAAGACGCTGGGGAATCACACCGCTGCAAATCTTCCTGCACAAGGATGAAGGGCATTGGCTGAACGGTCAGCCGGAAGCGGAAGACAGGGAAAGCTTCAAAGTCGGGGACAGATGGTTCAAGCCGAACTATCATGCCCATATCGTTTTCGACTGGATGAACCACGAAACAGGAAAGAGCCGAAAGCTCAATGACGATGACATGATGCAGATGCAGACCCTTGCATCCGACATCCTGCTGATGGAACGCGGGCAGTCAAAGGCTGTCACTGGTAAGGAGCATCTGGAACGGAACGACTTTATCATTGAGAAGCAGAAAGCTGAACTGCAACGCATGGATGCAGCCAAACGGCACAAAGAAGAACAGATAAATCTTGCCGAGCAGGAACTGAAACAGGTGAAATCAGAAATACGCACTGACAAGTTAAAGAAGACAGCCACCACGGCAGCGACAGCCATAACTAGTGGAGTTGCTTCTCTTTTCGGGAGTGGAAAACTGAAAGAACTGGAACGTGCCAACGAAAAACTGCAAGACGAGGTTTCAAAACGGAACACCAATATTGAAAAATTGCAGAGCCAAGTACAGCAGATGCAGAAACAGCATGATACGCAAATCCACAATCTCAGAGAAATGCACAGGCAGGAACTTGACATGAAAGAAAAAGAACTGTCACGGCTCGCCAGAATCATAGACAAGGCTTTCAGGTGGTTTCCGATGTTCAGGGAAATGCTGCGCATGGAAAAGTTTTGTGCCATGCTGGGATTCTCTAAAGAAATGACTGAAAGTCTTATAGTCAAAAAAGAAGCCCTGAAATGTAGCGGTAAAATCTATTCCGAGCAACACAGGCGGAACTTTGATATAAAGGATGATATTTTAAGGGTGGAAAATGACCCTGACGATGAAAGCAGGCTGAACCTGACAATAAACAGGAAGCCGATTGCCGACTGGTTCAGGGAGCAATGGCACAGGCTTAGATATGGAGCAAGAGTGCCGCAACAGGAAGAAAGAAAAAGTAGAGGATTCAAATTATAATAGAAGCAATTTGATTAGTAATCTAAAAGCACTCCGATAACGATTAGAGTGCTTTTAGATTGTTTATCATTAATTATCAAAGCAAGTGCAGTTTAAGATTTTACTGAAGTTTGCATTAATAAAGAATATACTACAGCTGATATATGCGCAACATATTGTGACGCTTGTGATTCATTTCCCTTGAAATCCTTAACAAATACCGCTAAGGTATAACTGATATTATTAGGCAGACATATATAGGCAACATCATTGTGAGCTGCAAGAACACCATTTTCATTAACATCACCTGAACCTGTCTTATGCGCTATAACAACCCCTTCTTTATCAAGAAGTGGAGCTGCTATCCTATCTACACCTGTTTTGCATTCTTTTAACGTATTCTTAATGAAACTTTGTTTCTCATCATCGATAAGACCTTCAGTAAACAAACGATTCATCAACATTGCAGCACCAAGAGGAGATGTATAGTTAGAGTAAGCCTTGTTATGGTCAGCCGACATTTCCTCTTCCGTATAAGCTATCTGAAAACTTGAACGAGGAATGAGTGTGGCTATAAAACTATCTGTTTGAGCGACATTAACCATATCCTTAAACATAAGGTTGCTTGCATTGTTGTCACTCTGAGTAAGAGTATAACGCAGCAAATCTCTCACTGTCAATGATATGACTGGCCCTGAATAATCTTTCAGCATAGGACTCCAAGTCTTTGGGTCAAGTTTATCCCTATTTATATTTACTAAGGTATCAAGTGAAATTCCTTTATTGTCAAAGTCATTACAAAGAGCTAATGCCTGATGAACCTTAAACACACTCATCATAGGATAAACACTCTTATTATTGACCTTAACCGTATCTCTGTTATTAACAATAACCGCCACACCAATTTCGCCAGGACAAGCTGAGACAATTTGAGAAATGCTATCAGTCAAAACATTTGTTAAAGGAGGATTTGCGCTATCTTTTGTCGCTGATTTATGGAACAATGAAAATACCAAGATGAAAATGCAAACTAAAGCTATACTCAAAACTACGATTTGTTTTTTTCTGTTTTTTTCCATGTTTATATTATTTATATTTGTTTGACGAGAATATCTTTATTTGCCGACAAAGGTACATAACTTTACGGAAAAATATGTTTCTAAAATATATAAAAAATGTCAATAACCTGATAATCAATACTTGTCGATTTTGTATTAATAGGGATAAGTGGGGTGGATACAAGGATGAGAAGTTTCAACAATTTACAATATCCCCCCTTAAAAATGCATAATTTTGTATTTGTCTGAATAATAGCCTGTTGTCAAAAATCATGTTTCTTAAAAAATATTACCCGCAAGGGAAATTTGAATTATATGGGGCAAAAAATCAATTTTTATGGGGTAGTAGTTTCGATTTGGACCAATGGTTTTTTTAGGAAAATGGACAATAAGGGAGAGGAGGAGGTTGAAAACTACGTTTGTTTCCTAAGCTAACGTTATTTTGATGCGGTTGCCCTGTATATAAATAGACAGCTGTGGGGAAAATGTGGGGAAAAATTAGATAATTAAAAAGGCTAAATGACTGAAAATAATCACTTAGCCTTTTAATCCGTACCCAGACCCGTACTTCGTAATTGCTGCGCCCATCATTCAAGACTGTCAAATCGGGTCTTTCCTGTCAAGCCAATGATGCCTATGCGTATGCCAAACACATGGATTACGGATTTCTCGTTCCGTGAACAAACACTTTATCCGCAACTCTGCTATGTGGTGTATTGGCTTAACTCCATTTCTATGGGCAACACTTTTGTTGCAGATTTCAAGCAGCTTTTATCGAAATACCCATCAGTAAGAACTCGTTTATTAGGCTTTCCTCATAATTGGGAACAAGAGCCTTTGTGGAGATAAAATAATTGCCCTGTTTCTTAAAAAGCACTGGGGCAAACCAGCTCCGTCTTTAATTGTTTCCAATAAATGGATTGTTTCAAGCCCCTATAGAAAGAGAACAAAAATTCCTGTGTGAAAATTAATCTACGACAAGGAGCAAGCAAGGAGCAATATCAAACAAAAATCAATACCTTTGCAGTACATATGAGATAGACCAAAACAAAAGTGGAATATCGGAAACGAATAGCAAGGAAAAGAGAAGAAACGACCCAAGTTGATGTCCTTTTTGAGTTAATAATCAATAAAAGCGTTAAATCTTCACCTTTTAGAATGTGCAATTAAAAATAACAACCATATTTCTGACTTATTATCTATAAAATATTGAGTAATAATCGGTTGTAAATACTACTCTTGTGACAAGTTGGAGAATATCTCTCTTCCGGTGTCCGTGAAACAAATTGAAATGCATGCCTTTGCGGGATCCGGTCTCAAGACGATAAAGCTCTTTGGCGAGGTGACGTCGATTGGGGAGTATGCATTCGCAGATTGTTTCTCTTTAACGGATTTCTATTGCTACAGTGATAATCCCCCACAGACGAAAGAAAATGTTTTTGTAAATGTTGATCTGAACAAGGTAAATCTCCATGTGCCCTGCAATCGTAAGGATGCTTATACAGGCGCTGATTATTGGAGAGATTTCGGTCATATCTTTACCACCGACGAAGTGAAGCAGGATGGTCTATGGTACAGGTTGGATGATAACACCTGGGAGGCTGCCATCATCAACAATCCTGACGGTAATAGTAGAATCATATACGAAGGAGACATCGTTATCCCGACGGATATCGGATTCAGCCATGCCAATTACGACGTGACTTCGATTGGAGTCCGTGCGTTCGAGTATTCAAATATCACTTCCGTCTCCATCCCTAAATCAGTGGTTTCGATTGGAACGAGTGCTTTCGTTGGTTGCCCCTTCACAAGCATCGACATTCCCAATACTGTGACGGCAATTGGAGCATATACGTTTGCTGGTTGTTCAAATCTCAAATCAGTCATCCTTCCAAATTCTTTGGAGACCATTGAGGGTGGTCTGCTTTCGGATTGTAGAAACCTTGAGTCGGTTAAAATACCTAATACGGTGACCTCCATCAAACATCGTGCCTTCCAGTATTGCCGCAATCTTGAATCCATCATAATACCAAGTTCGGTGAATAGCATCGGAATTAGTGCGTTCAGTGAGTGCAAGGCGTTGAAAGACATATATTGTCAGGCAGTGAATGTCCCGGAAACGCATTCGAGCGCATTTGATAATTCGCCTATAGAAAACATGACGCTCTATGTGCCGGGCGAGTCTATCGAGGCATACAAGACTACCGACCCTTGGAGCGGATTCGGCAAATTCCAGACTCTCACCACCGGCATCGAAAAGACCGAGACTGCCGCTACGCCAATGATTACGACTGCCGACGGACAAATCGCCGTATCCGGTCTCAGCGGCAACGCCACAATCCAGGTGTTATCTCTCGACGGCAAGTTGCTCGACAGCACAAACGCCACTGACGGCATCGCCACTCTGAATGTCCAGCCAGGCAAAGTGGTGATCGTGAAGGTTGGCACGGAGAGCTACAAGGTGGTTGTGAAGTGATCTGACAAAAACAGGTGTTTATCTTGGCTCATGTCTAAAAAACGTCAGTCGGTAATATTGGCTGATGATTTTTCAGACAAAAAACGTCTAAAAAACAGCAGTTGAGACAAAGGAAAAGGGAGCGCCCCGGCACTCGCAAATCCAAATAAATCAAACCCAAATCCAAACATCGTTGACCAAAATAAAATCAAAAAAAAGATCCGTGAAAGACCGATCCGTGTCAAGTCCGTGGTATCCGTGTTTCTTTTTTTGATTTGTGACCCTGCCGTAGGCTGGGGACACAACGGCAACACGGAATGAATATATCAGTGAGTAATGGTGTCCATCAGCCTTCGGCGATGGACACCGGTCTAAAATGAAACACTGATAGCACTGATGCACACGGATTAATCATCACGGATCATTTTAGACCTGTATTCTTTGGATTATTTTTGGGATTTAAGTGGATTTGCGAGTGCTTGGGCACTCCCTTTTACTTAGCAAATGATTCGGCTGCTGATATTTCTGCTGACATCAGCCCCCTCCTAACCTCCCCCGAAGGGGAGGGACAGTTACTCTGCTACTGAACTCAGTCAATCACTTCAGCCCCCACCTAGCCTCCCCCGAAGGGGAGTAATAATCAGATAGCCAATGGTATCTGTCCCTCCCCTTCGGGGGAGGTTAGGTGGGGGCTGGATGGCAGTATGCAGAGTAATAATTATTGTTCCCCGTCGGTATGTGAAAAATAGAGTGAAGACCATATTTTTTATATTAGTAAAAATAATATTCAAGTGGTTTTTAGGATTGTTTAGATTTTTTTATTACATTTGCCAACGCAAGCAAGACAAGACATCTGAACAGACCCTTTGCCGAAAAGGCTACTATGAGTCAGGATGCCGGCAGACACCATATCCACACTGGCAAACACAGAAGCGAAGCTATGCGGACAGAGGTGTGGCAAGTAAAATGAAAACTAATTTTAAAAAAACAATACTATTTATGAAAAGAACCAGATTCTCTCTTCTCGTCGCACTCATCGCGATGAGTCTTTCTGCTACGGCACAGACCGCTAGCCAAGTACTCGGCAGTCTTACATTCGACGCCCCCAAGGCACTCTATCACCCCAAGGGAAACTCTGCAAACATGAGGCAAACTCCAAGCACCAAAGCAAGGAAAGTGGCAGTGTACAAAAGCTACGATCAGGGTTGGTGGCTGCCCAACGCACAGGTTGTTGCCGACGAGGGCGACAACCCTGACTGGGTGGAGGCCAATGTGGAAGGTAAAACCGTTTACATGAGCAAGTCGGTGATGACAAAAGTGGTGCCTGAGCCGTTTATGGTGAACAAATGTCAGAACACGCCATATGTATGGACGACAAACGACGACCCCGACGCCACGGCAGGATGGATGGCACAGGCCATGAGCTGGCGCATAGGTAAGGTGAAAGGACAGTCGGGACTCTATGTTGCCGAGGTTACCGACTACGACGGTGCCACATCGCTGCGACTGGGAAAGATGGTGGACAACGTGCTCGTGTTCAAATACAAAGTGTTCTTTGCAGGCGGCGCCG
>OJAW01001421.1_pt1 | contig 13918 bp, 15 predicted proteins | sample 1589151 | NCBI WGS metagenome assembly OJAW01 (sample SAMN03283290) | human gut metagenome | biome: human-associated habitat; material: feces | host: Homo sapiens | place: Peru | collected 2012 | reverse complement strand
ATCAGCAACTTCGCACATCTAAGCCAGTCACACTTCTACAATTATACCCTATAATTCTATTAAAATCAAGTAAAAAAAGAACATTTTTTTAACTTTTTTGACATTTCGCTTTACATTTTAATTAAATAGCTTATTTTTAACCATAAAATAGCCCAAATATTCCTATTTTATAAGGACTAAATAAACACATCTCTCTTATATATAATAGATACGAAGTATTTACTTTTAGACTACTCTAGGCTAAAAGTAACACTAATAAGACTTGCATAGTAAGGCTTATAGTGCATAGAAAAAAGATAAGCAATATCACTATCACTTATCTAATCACTATATTTACTATCAATACCAAAGTATTCCTCAAGAGATAACCAGTTACCATTATTATATAAAGTTTTAGCCAGTTCTTTACCAACATATCTAATATGCCAAGGTTCATAAGTATAACCCGTAACACTATCTTTACCTTCTGGATATCTAATAATAAAACCATACTTCCAGCAGTTATCCTTAAGCCAATTACTCTCATTAGTACCCGCAAAAGAAATATCTACTGTATTCAAATCAATAGTAAGACCAGTCTGATGATCTGAGTATCCCGCTCTTGAAGAATAAGTATCTGCTTTCTCCTTACCATCCATTCTTACATAATTATCATATATATATTTTTGATCACTGTAAGATCTATATCCAGAAGAAGCATATATATTAAGACCCAGTACTGAACTATCACTCTTAAGTTCATTAAAAGCATCTCTTACATAATCTACTACTTTAATATAACCATTTATCTTAACCAAATTATTAGGAACAAAGTTACTAGGCAAAGAATAAGACTTATTAGCAATAATAACATCATCTATATAAGTAATACCATAATAATTCTTTATTGTATTACCCTTCTTAGTCTTACTAATCTTAACATTACTATTTTCTTTTACCACAAGTTTAAATTCTTTACTTGAAGTATTCCCACTAGAATCAGAAGCTGTGCATTTAAGATTATAAGTACCCACTTTCTCACTATCATACTCCCCCTCTATTTTAGGAGTAATCTCTTCCATACTATTATCACTTACAGTAACATTCTCTAAGAAGTTAGGTACCTTCTCATAAGCCAGCATTTCATAATCTTTTACCCCTTCAATAACTGGAGCCTTACTATCCTCTACTACCAAAGTAATATTCTTCTTCTCATTATCATACATAAAACTGCCATAATAAATACCAGGTTTATATATCTTATTATCTTCACTTTCAATACCAGTCCATTCTATTTCTATATCAGAATCAGTATTCTTATATAAATAATCATTAACTACTGGTAATGTACTACCTACTTCAATAGTAATCTTATCTTTATACTTAAAAATATCTTTAACATTCTTCTTATTTATAAATAAGAAAATGCTAACTCCTATTACAATAAGTAGTAATATACTACCAATTATAATAACAAATTTCTTTTTATTTATTTTCTTCCTCTTTGACATATTTTCTCCTTAATTTCTTATAACAAGGTCTACATACTGAATCATATTCAGCATCAATACCATCTATAGATACTTGTTCTCCAGTAAATACTGGTATTAATTCATTATCTATTCTATTTAATCTTAAATTATATGTAGCTTTATCACCACATTTACATACTGCTTTTAATTCTTCAAAAGCATCTGCTACCTCAAATAATCTCTTACTACCAGGGAACATATTTGAAAAAGCATCCGCTCTTAGTCCATAACATAATACAGGTATATCATAATTATCTACAACATCAGTAAGTTCATCTACTTGTTTAGGTGTTAAAAACTGGGCCTCATCAACAATTATACAGTCCAAGTTATGATTAATCATATGACATCCTATTAGATCATATACATTAACACCTGCTCCTACTACATAGTCAGTATCAAGTTCAGCTCCTGATCTACTTTGAATCTTACTGCCAGCCTTTGTATCATCTCCTGGCTTCATAATAAGTACATTTAAATCTTTCTCTTTATAATTATAATAAGTCTTAATAATATCCGTAGTTTTACCACACTTCATTGCCCCAAATTTAAAATATAACTTTGCCATAATAATTACTCCTTACTTCTTAGCCCTTGGATGAGCCATTTCATATACTTTTCTTATTTGCTCATTAGTAACATGAGTATATATACTCGTCGTATTAAGTGATTCGTGTCCTAATAATTCTTTAACAGTCATTAAGTCTGAACCATCCTCTAACATATCGGTAGCAAAAGTATGTCTAAAAGTATGAGGACTTATCTTAATATCTAGTCCAGCCTTAGTAACTAACTTATTAATAATATTTCTAATATATCGTTCAGATAATTTATTACCATCTTTATTAAGAATTAAATAACCACTACTAAGTTTATTAAATTCATGATATCCATCATTTAAATATATCTCAATAGCTTTCTTAGTATGATTATTAAATATAACCATTCTCTCTTTACTACCCTTACCTAGTACTTTAATAGTTCTCTCATTAATATCAATATCAGATATTTTAATATTAACTAGTTCACTAACTCTAATACCTGTAGCATATAATAGTTCTATAATAACACTATTTCTCTGATTAATTGGAGTATCATACTTACATACTTCAAATATTTTATTAGCTTCTTCATCTTTTAAAAACTTAGGTAAATACTTATCTTTCTTAGGATTATTAATTCTATTAAAATAATTATCTTTAACTATATCTTCTCTTACTAAGTAATTATATAACCCTCTTATACTACTTAACTTTCTAGATATAGAGCTTTTACTAATATTAAGTGAATATAAGTATTTCATATATTCTTTAACAGTATCATAATCTATATCTAAAATATTAATAAAATTATTACCTAAAAATTCATTATATAAAGTTAGATCATCATAATAAGATTCTATTGTCTTATCACTATATTTCTTTACTACTTTTAAATATTCTAAGTATTTATTAATATACTTCATATATACTTTCTACCTCTTAATAATTATAGCATTTTCTTTATATATAAGTAAACTATTTTTACATAAAATTGACATATTTATTATTTCAGTTCGTACTAGCGTTACTCACTGCTATAGAAAGCCTTAATAGTCTTTCTATAGAAAAATTAGAGCCTTCCTAAAGAAGTCTCTAATTTTAGTATATTTTTAAGTTGGGTACTTGCTAAACCGATATATCTATTATATACGGTATTATGAGTAAAAAAGATTTTTTGACTTTTATATTGCTTATAATAATTTTATCTTTAATTTTCTTTCAAACTATAACAATCTTCCTTTTAATCATATTGTTATTTAAAACATTTAATTAAAAAGAAACCACCTAACTTAAAGCATTAAGTTTAGGTGATACCAGCAAATATGGCAACACCCAACATGTGACTATTGAATGTTTCCTTTTTTTCTATTATGCAAGTACCATTACTTACATACTAATAATAGCATATTTTGTATTTTTTTGTCAATCTAATTAATCATATATGCATAAATAAAGTATCTATTTTTCTAGGTACTTATTTATTTTACAGCATGGATGTCTAATATTATAATTTGTATATGATTTATAGCAAGATTGCTTGCTTTTGATACATTAAAAATGATATAATTGTATTAGGAAATATTCAAATAAGTTGGGTGTCTGCCAAACTTCTATTAAAGAAGGGAGGCGATATTATGAGTAAGAAAGATTTTTTAGTTTTTGTATTGCTTATAATAATTATATCTTTAATTAGCCTACTCTTTGTAGTTTTAATATAAAGAAAACCACCTAACTTAAAGCATTAAGTTAGGTGATACCCAATTAATATGGCAACACCCAACTACGACTATTGAATGTTTCCTTTTTTATTTTATGCAAGTTTCCTTGCTTACATACTAATGATAGCACAATTTATATCTTTTGTCAAACCATTAAGATAGGTAAAAAGAAAAGTATCTATTTTCTAGATACATATTTGCCATCTTTAGTAGATACAATTATTTCTTCTCCCTCTTCAATAAATAGAGGTACTTTAACAAGCATACCAGTTTCTACTATTGCATCTTTAGTAGCATTAGTAGCGGTATTACCTTTAATTGCAGGTTCAGTCTTAGTAATCTTATAATCTATCTTTTCAGGTAAATCTATTCCAAGCATTTCTCCTTCAAAAAAGATAATAATAACTTCTAAACCTTCTTTTAAATACTTAACTTCATTTTCAATTTGCTTTTTATTTAATTCTACTTGCTCGTAAGTTTCCATATTCATAAATGAATAAGTATCTCCATCAGAGTATAAAAATTGCATTTTTTGTTTTTCAACGTGAGCTGTAGGTACTTTAATACCAGCATTAAATGTATATTCAGCAATTGATCCAGTTCTTAAATTTTTAAGTTTAGCCTTTACAATAGCGGCACCTTTACCAGGTTTAACGTGGTTAAAATCAAGTACCATATATAAATTACCATCATAGTTTATTGTTTGACCTGACTTAAAATCATTAACATTTATCATTTCCAATCCTCCTACTTCTTAGTTTCTTTGTGCTTAGTTGTCTTACGACAAAACTTACAGTATTTATTTAATTCTAATTTCTCTGGAGTGTTCTTTTTGTTTTTTTCTTCAGTATAATTAACATTTTTACATTCTTCACACATTAAAGAAACTAGTGCTCTATTCTCGCTTTTCTTAGCCATAATAACTCCTCCTCCTAAAACATCCACTTAATTATATCATACTTTTGTTAATTTATACAACTATTTTTTATTTTTTCTTTATTTTTTCTACCTTTTTCTATACTAAATTATCTTTCTACATACCATATATTATCTAAATATATAGTTATTGCTTATATATAATAGACCTTTATTTGAGACAATACCTTGGCTCAAATAAACGCTAAAGAGACTATATTTATATAGGCTCTTAGTGAAAATTAACTATTTAATTCAAAATATTTATTAACTATATTTGCGGATATTCTCTTAGTAACCATAGACTGTGAATTATCAGGAATACTAATATCTGGAGATACCACTACTACACTCATTTTTGGATTATCACTCGGAGAATATCCTACAAAAGAAGTCGTAATGGTCTCAGTATCTACTTTACCATCATTATCGGTATCTATAAAGCTTTCACTAGTACCAGTCTTACCAGAAGAATTAGTATAATATCCCATATAACCATAGCCAAGACCACTGGTAACAACAGCATTAAATCCCTCTCTTACTCTATCAATATATTTCTTATCTACTGATAAAGTTCCCTGAATAGTAATATTACCCTTATATACAAGAGAACCAAACTTATCACCATTATCACTTGGAGTATATACTTCTTTTAATAAATAGGGTTTTAGTCTATTACCACCATTAGCTATTGTATTTATATATTGTGATAACTGAATAGGTGTATAAGTATCATACTGGCCAATAGCAAAGTCAAGTAAATGACCTGGTAATTTACTAGTACCCATATAACCAAGGCTTTCTACCGGAAGATCAACACCTGTCTTAAGACCAAGACCAAACTCGGCATACATATCACGGTATTTCTTAAAAGCATCAGGATCTAAAGACAGTCCTTTGTTATATTCATAAGTACCTCCGCCAACATTAATAGCTATTTTGTACTGATAAACATTCGAAGAATACTGAAGAGCATAAATATCATCGATATTACCCATTGTTCTCCATGAACACTTTTCCGGAGTATCTTTAATCTTAATACATTCGTCATTAATAACAGTACCAATATCAATAGCCCCATATTTATATCCTACCATCATTGAGGCTCCTTTAACTACTGATCCTGGAGTAACAGGAAGAGTTACAATACCTGGAGTATAATCAACAACATATTTTTCCCCATTATCATTAGTAAGGACTTGTTTACCACTCATAGCCAGTATCTCACCAGTATTAGGATCGGATACTACTACAAAAGATCTATTATAATAGTTCGTACCAGCTTCTCCTTTAGCATTATATACCTCATTAGCTAGCATTTCTTCTAAATACTTCTGAAGATTAATATCAATAGTAAGGACAATATCATTACCCCTCTTGCCTTCACTAACAAGTTCATAACTATTATCAGATAAAAGTCTATAAGTAGCTTTAGTTCCTTTTAAATAATCTTCATACTGATACTCTAAGTAAGAAATACCCACTCTATCATCTAAAGAATAACCCTTCTTTAAATAAGTTTTAGCAAGTTCTTCAGGAATACCCTGACTATTTGAAGATACACTACCTAAAATAGTCTTAAAAGTATCACCATATAAATATACCCTCTCCCAGTCTAACTTAGTATTAAAACCATTTAAATTATCAATATTCTCACTAATATAAGCATATTCTTCCTCAGTAACATCCTTATTTTTAATTACCTTCTCGGCATAAGAGTATCCCTTATTCATAAGATAATAAATATAAGCAGCTTTCTTATCTCTCTCATCATATTCCTTTATCTCATCATCAATTCTCTCATATATTAACTTAAGAATATCCTTATCAGTAAGTTTTCTCTTACTATATAAGTCCCATTCCTTATCCGTAATTTTCTTTCTACATTCCTCATAATGTCCCTTATAATAAAAATCTTTTAACTTAGTATCATTAATGCCGCTATAATCAATAGAAATATTATCTCCGATAGTATAAGCAAGTTCTATCTCTTCTTTAGCCTTAACTCCACTCTTCTTTTTATAATATATTGTTTTAACTGCCTCATTATCTACAAGTAGATTATAATTTCTATCGTATATTCTACCTCTAGGACTACTAGTACTTTCTATTTTCTTTTCTGTAGAATAAGATAGTTTCTCGGTATATTCATCATTTTTAAGTATCTGAAGATAAAATACTCTACTAGTTATTATTAGAAATAATACACATATAATACCAATAATAATATTAAATCTTTTCTCCATTATCTCAAATAACTTTTTATCATTAGTTTTTCTCTTCTTATTAATAGGTCTATTACTTTTTTTAACTTCAAACATATTCTTTTTCTTTTTATTATTAATTTTTCTCTTAATATCAAAGTTAATCTTTCTCATATAGCACCTTCCAATATTTATTATATCATAAAAATTATAATTATACATATAGTTAATTAGGTGAAAAATAATGAACATTTATTTAATCAGTGAATATGTAAATAGAATGCAAAAACAAGATGTAAATAACTTTGCCATAAAGCAAGGTATAACATTAGATAATAAAGAACTAGATATTATTTATAATTATATTAAAAATAATTATAAAACTCTTATTTATGGTAATCCTAAAGTAATACTTGAAGAAATAAAGTACCAAGTAAAACCTCTTACTTATAATAAAATAGAAAACTTATATATGCAGTTTAAGGACAAGATAGATAACTTTACTAAAAATATAAAAGGCTATTAAAGCCTTTTATATTTTAACTTCTTATTTTATTAATTAGATCATTATCAAATTCTTTATTTCTAATCATTTCTATTTCATACTTATATGGTGGGTATACTTTGTCCTTACTATTATCGTCTTTAGTTACATAAGGAGTTTCTAATATTCTAGGTATACCCTTTAATCTCTCATTATAAATAATATTAATTAAATTATCAAAACCAATAGTACCAAAACCAATATTTTCATGTCTATCTTTATGAGAACCAAGTTCATTTTTGGAGTCATTGATATGGATACATTTGATATAATCAAGTCCTATTTCTTTATCGAATAAATCTAGATATAAATCAAATTTAGTTAAATCTACTCCGCTATCATGAAGATGGCAAGTATCTAAGCAAACACCTATTTTATTTTTATAAGTTACTCCTTCGATAATTTCCTTTATTTCTTCCATAGTAGAACCTATTTCAGTACCTTTACCAGCCATTGTTTCTAAAAGAATTGTTACTTCTTTATCATTATCAAGAATTTTATTTAGACCATAAATAATTCCAGATATAGCTTCTTCTTTAGTATAAGATACAGAAGCTCCGGGATGAAGAACCATATACTTTATACCAAGAAGGCTACATCTTTCAACTTCTCCTTTTAGAAAATTTATAGAGAATTCTTGTTTTTCTAGATTTCCAAGATTGACAATATATGGAGCATGGACAATGATTTTTGACAAATCAAGATTATTTTCTTTCATAAGTTCATATGCTTTATATGTTAGTTCATCATTTATAGGAAGTCTACTAGTGTTTTGTGGGGCACCTGTATAGAACATAAAAGTATTTTCACCATAACTTAGACTTTCTTTAGTAGCTCCGTATAGTTGTTCTTTACTAGAAAAACCTACATGAGAGCCAATTATCAATTCATTATTTTTCATTTTATCACCATGATTTAAGTATACCATAAGTAAAAAAAATAAGAAAGACTAAAAATATCTAACTTATTTTAAACGTGAGATTTTCATTTGTTTTATTTTCTTTAGAATATATTCATCAGGAGGTTCATTATTAGCTCTTTTTACTACAAGGTCTTCTAAACGACTTTTTGAATAATATAATTGTTCATCAGCCATGGTTAGAATAAAATCTAACCAATTATTTATTTCTTTATTAGTATCTTCAGATACTCCAAAATAGATATGGTCAATACATTTTACATAAGTATATTTATTAGCTAAGATACGATTAGATAAATTAAGAGGACATAATAATAATCTGGTTTGATATAATTTATTAATTTGTTCAGTAAACTTAAGATTGTAAATAAGTCTTGAGGTTCTACCATTGCCATCAGGATAAGGATGTATTCTGTTAAAAAGAAGGCTCATCATGGCAGCATTTATAAATGGATTACTATATAGAAGAGAAATCTTGTTTTGCTTATATACTTTGATAAAATCATTCATGAAACGATTTACATCTTCAGGATTAGCACCACGCCAGAAAATTTCTTCAATTCCATCTTTGTATCTAGAAATTTTAACAGGAGTTTTACGATAAGTATACATCGGAGTAAAAGCTTCATCTCCACTAGCCATAATAAAGTTATGTAAATCATGAATTCGACGATGATTGATATTTAAGCTATTGAAAAGATAGCCATTTTCAGCAAGGACACTTTCATTAAAACCTAAATTTTCAATATTTTGACTGGCTTTTAGTTCTTGATGAACTAAATCTATCCAATAATTAATTATTTCTTCATCATCATAGATAGATAATAATTTAATATAATCATCAAAATCTTTACTAGTGTCTTCTAAATGGAATAGTAAATCATCTTGAAGCTTTATTCGTTCTAGGTATTCTTCAAGTGAAAAATATTTTACATAATCACTATTCATTCCATACTCATTGATAGGCATTCGTATCACCCCTTTGATGGTTATGTATTTTAGCACACTTTTGTTCGTTTGTCAATTATTTGTTTACTTCACTTCAAATTCAAGGTAATAATTATCAAAATTATTTTTATAATTCAAATATTAAGAATTTTTTGTTATTAACGATATAAAAAAATTAGGTCACTCTTTTACGTTTCTATATCTCAAAAGCACTTTTCTTATAAATTAAAAAAGATATTGATAATCTCAATATCCTTTATTTATACTGTTATTAATATGTATTAGCAGCCTGTAGATTTTGCTTGAGCTGGATCTACATCATGATATTCTCCAGCTGTTCTTCCTGTTCCTTCTGAAGCCCATTTTGAAGTTGCAGCATTTAAAACTACACATGCTCTACCAGTGGTTGTATTAATATACCATGTTCCACTAGCGTAGTTTGCAGGTTTTACACCGGCTTTTTTAAAATCATCAGGTGAAATAGATCCAGCAGCATCCAATGGAATTGTTACCGCAACATCTATTCCTTCACCAATCAATTGAGCTTGATATTGTTTTTCAAGATACTCAGCGATTGTATTAGCAGATAATTCAAATGCTTGTTGACGTGATTTCTTAAGAGTTGGTAATACAGTTACTAAAGTAATACCTACAACTATTGCCAAAATAACGATAACGGCTAATAATTCTACTAAAGTAAATCCTTTTCTATTTAATTTTTTCATTTTCTTATCCTCCTTACTCTAATTAAAATATAACATAGATGTTTAACAATGTCAACCTGATTACTATAATTTTTATTATTTATATTTATAAATATTTATCTGTTTATTACCATAATTTCTTTCTTTATAAAGAGCTAGTTCATCATATTCTTGAGGTAAATTTAAGTTATGATGTTCCATTATTAGAAGGCCTTCTTCAGTTAAAAGATTTAATGTATTTACCTTGTCTAATATTTTCTCATAAACATCATATGCATATGGAGGATCTATAAAAATTAAATCAAATTTTTTATTTTCTTTCGAGAAATTATTTAGGGCTTTCTTCCAATCGGATAGTACTACCCTACTTTTAGATTTGATATCTAAGGAAGAAATATTTTGATTTAGAACTTTAATAACTTCGGGGTTATTATCAATAAAGTATGCTAATTTAGCACCATTAGAGATAGCTTCAATACCAAGATTGCCTGATCCGGCAAATAAGTCTAGGACAACACTATTTTTGATATTATCTTGAATCATTCCAAAAAGGGACTCTTTTACTCTATCCATAGTAGGTCTTGTCCCTTCAATATTATAACCATTAATTTTTCTACCTTTTAAAGTACCACTTATAATTTTCATATTCTACTCCTTTATATATGCTAATAAATAATTTCTTTCATTAGTATGATTATATCTGTATGAATGATATTTATCATGATTGCAATAAGTACATATTTTACTATCATAAATATTATTTATGCCTAGATTTAATAAGATATCTTTTAGTAAACCTACTAGGTCTATATAATATTTATGTTGTTTTTTTATAGTGAAATCATCAATATTATGATATATATTTTTAAACTCAAGATATACATCAATTCCTACTTCAAAATGACATTCTCTTATGGAAGGATAAATATAGATACTTATATCTTCTTTATGAGAATGATATGTTTCTAGAAATAAATCAAGACATTTCTTAGTTATATTTTTTAAAGTACCACGCCATCCTGAATGGATAAGGCCTAGTATTTTTTGCTTATTATCATAAATTAATATAGGAATACAATCAGCAGTTTTAATAATTATTGGAGTATTTTTACTGGTAGTAACTAAAGCATCTCCTGATGTATTATTATGATAATTATTATCCACTATTAGTATTTTATCTGAATGAATTTGATCTAGATAATAGTATTTATCTAGATGATAATTTTTAATAAGATTATTTAGAGTATCACTAGTAAAGACATTTAGAACATTATCTATCTTAAAAGAGTATGTTTCTTTCATAGATTACCTTATTTTAAGAACATAAATGTTCTTTTGTATGAGTATAACTTTCATATTTTTTGTTTATTTTTAATACTAATAAAGATAGTTCATTATATGATTTCATATATATTTCATAGTATTTTTTTTGATATAGTTCTTTTTTTATGGCTAGTAGTCTATTTGAATCTTTGGTATTTTTATATTCTTTTACTAATGATAAAATATGATTATCTTTTTCTAAAATAGATTTTGCTAATGATATATTTTTAATCATCTCTGTATTATCTAGAGCATCTAATAATTCATATGTTTTTTCAGCTTCTAATCTTTTTTTATATTCTTCTGCCGGATAAATATTCGGGTTATAAAAATATACAATAACCTGATATCCTGCATCTTTCAAAAAAGACACAGGATATCCAGAACAAATTCCACAACACGCATGAAGAACTATTTTATCTTTCTTCTGCTCCATAATTCTTAATCCATTCCTTAAATTCTTTATATGGTTTTACGCCAACATAAACATTTCCATTAATCATTGTAGACGGAGTCCCATTAATTCCGTGTTTATACGCAAAATCAATATCGCTTTTAATTTCATTCCAAGTCTCTGCACTGTTTGCGTCTTCTTGAAGTTTTTCTAAATCAAAACCTTTGTTTGCAACCAGTTTTAGAATTTCATCTTCTGTTTTTGGTTTATGTTCAAATAAGATTTCATTCATTTCCCATAATTTGCCTTGTTTTTCTGAAGCGACAGAATACTGTGCATCAACACAAGAACCTTCATGGAACGGAGCTTGTAAATAAGCATTACAATCCGTATCTAATGGCAAGTTTTTATGAACAATTTTTATGCCTTTCATTTCCTTTGCAAGCTTATGCACCATTACGTTATGAACAGGACAAATCGGGCATTGGTAATCTGAATATACATAAACGGTAATTTTTGCATTTTCGTCACCAAGTACATTCCCTTTTACAGCATATTGGTTTTTCTTATGTCTAAATTCCCTAAATTCTAATTGTCTTTTTACTTGAGGAGCGAACTTAAAACTTACTCTTGTATAAGTCAAGAACCCTACTGCAACAACCATCACCGCAATAAATGCTATCAAATATTTTTTAATTTTAATTGCATCTAGAAAATCTTGAATACTTTGTTTTACAGAATGTACAAAGCCTCCATTTTTGAAATCTGTCGCAATACATCCAATTGCCAAATTCAGAATATATGTAAATGCGCACAAGATACAAAGTTTTTTGATATCAAACAAGCTCAAGCACAACAAAATCATTGAAACAACAAATGCGAACAAACCTAAAGAAGCAATATAATCCATAGGATTTTTAAAAACTTCCATAAACTTAAATAGTTTTACATTCTTCAATCTTTGTGCAAATAGCATTACAAAAACAAATGCATAATAGAACATTCCCCAGTATGCAAGCGGAATTCCCAAGAATTGAGCTTCTGGAGTTTTGGCAATTCCATCACAATCAATAAACTCATTCACAGAACAAAAACTCGACAACGCATAAGCGTTAAAATTTGCATTATAGTATATTATAGCAAGCTTAATTGTTGTAATTATCCCAACAAACGCAATTGTCGCTATTGACACTTTCTTTTTCATATTTTTTTCCATCATAAAGTTCTCCTATTATTTACGTATAATAATACAATTTTCCAAAAGATAAATCAATAGCACAAAGCAGAAGTTTTTAATCCTCTTTTCAGGCTATATTTTAGATGCATTAAGAACTTGAATAAAAATATTATATATGCTATAATTAAAACCACGTAGGATTTATTTGAGAGGTTGATTTGAAAAAGAATATTTTTGAATTGTTTTTGGAAAAGGTTTTAAATGTACCGTTTTGGATTAAACAGGTTATGTACCTTAAACTTGCAAAAGAGATGCAAAATTATGACTGCGAAGATTTTTTAAGGAATAATAAAGACGATATTTTCTCAACATTCGTACCAACTTTGACATTTAAAGGAAAAACCGAATTAACAGAACACCAATACGGGCTTGATAACAATATTTATAACTTTTTGCAAGGTTGTGCAAATGAATACAGCATGATTGAAATATCTGTCAATACATTTCTTTCTATGGAAGAAGTTGCAAAGTACTATGAACTCTGTCTTGAACAAAATTTCATTAAAGTACCTGACTCAAAAGAAATTCATGCTATGGCCGGCTATATTGCAGGCAAATTCAGAATCGGCGAATATTTTAAACAAAAAGGAACAATATCTGTTGATCAGTTGCAAAAAGCAATTCTTTCTCACAGAGATGCTCTAGAAACTGACAATCAGAAAAAGTTCGGCGATATATTGGTTGAACTTGGATTTGTCACAGAAACTGATTTAAGATCAGTTTTACAATTAAAAGAAGAAGCAAAAAAGCGCTTTATCCTTGATTACAACACAGTTCCAAAATCAGAAACCACTTTCACAAGTGAAAATCAAAAATATGAAGAAAGAAAAGCGATATTATCAAATCCGAATAGATTATTTCTGGCTTTCCAGAATGTGGGCGGACAGGGGCAGAAGAATGCCCGAAGCCGACTTTATCGTGAGTCCGCTAGACGCAACCGAAACGTCTAAAGTGTTGAA
>OJAW01001416.1_pt1 | contig 13932 bp, 12 predicted proteins | sample 1589151 | NCBI WGS metagenome assembly OJAW01 (sample SAMN03283290) | human gut metagenome | biome: human-associated habitat; material: feces | host: Homo sapiens | place: Peru | collected 2012 | reverse complement strand
CCCGCCTCGATGTGCTCGATGGCGACCTTGATGTGCTCATACAGCTTCTGACCCTCCGGCGTCAGGCGCATGCCGCGGTTTGTGCGCGAAAACAGGGGGCAGCCGAGCTCGCTTTCGAGGTTCTTTATCGTCCTTGTCAGATTGGGCTGGTTGTTCAGAAGCAGCTTCGCGGCCTGCGAGATGTTGCCGTATTTTGCAACGAAGTAAAAGATTCGGTAGTAGTCGTAGTTTATGTTCATGATAAGCCTCCGCTGATATATGTTTTAAATATCATTGATATATGTATTATAGATTTTACACATATCTGCAATTGGATTATAATACACTCGTCAAAAAAAGTAAAGCCCGGAAAGAAGAATTACTTTGAATTATCTGAAAGCAAGCAGTGAAGAGCTGGCAGCAGAAAAAGAAAAAGTTACGAAAGAGCTCCAAAAACTTTTAAAAAACGGCGTAACGCTCGATTTGTCGCGCGGAAAGCCGTCGGCGGAGCAGCTGGATTTGTCGCTCGGTATGCTCGATGTTATCGACAGCCGCAGCATCCTCGACTCCGAGAGCGGGCAGGATTGCCGCAACTACGGCGGACTTGACGGAATCCCGGAGGCAAAGCGCCTGCTCGCGCATATGATGGGCACGCACTCGTCGCATACGCTTGTCGGCGGGAACAGCAGCCTTACTATGATGTATCAGATAGTCAGCCACGGCATGACCGACGGAATCTGCGGCGCGAAGCCCTGGCAGGAGGTTGAAGGGCGCAAGTTCCTCTGTCCCGTCCCCGGATATGACCGCCATTTTGCAATAACCGAGCATTTCGGCTTCGAGCTTGTCCTCGTGCCGATGCTGCCGACGGGTCCCGATATGGACGAGGTCGAAAAATTGATAAAGGACGAAAAGGTGAAAGGTATCTGGTGCGTGCCGAAATACCAGAACCCAACGGGAATCGTGTTCAGCGACGAGACGGTCAGACGTTTCGCCGCATTGAAGCCGGCGGCGGAGGATTTCCGTATATTCTGGGACAATGCCTACTGTGTCCACGCCTTTGACGGCGACAATGCGCAGATACCGGATATAATCGAGGAATGCGAAAAAGCCGGCAGCGCCGATATGGTCTATGAGTTTTGCTCCACGAGCAAGATAACCTTCCCGGGCGCGGGCGTTGCGGCGGTCGCGGCGAGTCCGGCCAATCTGATAGATATAAAGAGCTTTTTGAAATTCGCGACAATCGGACCAGATAAGATGAACCAGCTGATGCACGCGAGATATTTCAAAAACAGCGCCGGACTTAAAGCGCATATGAAAAAGCACGCCGCCATTTTGAAGCCGAAGTTCGATTCGGTATATAAAGTGCTGGACGAAGAACTGGGCGGCTTGGGCATCGCAGAGTGGACAACGCCCAAGGGCGGGTATTTCCTCTCGTTTGACACCATGCCGGGCTGCGCCGGAAAGGTCGTGAAGATGTGCGGCGACTGCGGCGTTACGTTCACTCCCGCCGGGGCAACTTATCCGCACGGACTCGACCCGGAGGATAAAAATATAAGGCTCGCCCCATCGTTTGCAACGGTCGAAGAGATAACTCTCGCGGTGCGCGTGCTCGCACTCTGCACGAAGCTTGTCAGCATAGACAGGCTGACTGCCGATAAATCCAAGGGTCGTGTGTCTGCATGAAGCTCAAAAACGGATTTCACGGACAGATGTCTGACAAATTCCGCGCGGCGGTGTTCATAATACTCTCCGGCGGATTTCAGGATGCCTATACTTATTGCTGCCGCGGCTCGGTCTTTGCAAACGCGCAGACGGGAAACATCGTACTCATGAGCACGGCTCTTGTCGACGCGGACAGAAGCAGGGTCATCAAATATCTCATCCCCGTTGTGTCGTTTATCATCGGCATCGCGATAGCGGAAGTGGTGCATATGCGGTTCAAAAACTGCGAGAAAATCCACTGGCGGCAGCTGATTCTTATCGATGAAATAGTTCTGCTGTTTGCGGTCGGATTCATGCCGCAGAAGCTCGATCCGCTCGCGAATGCGCTCGTCTCGTTCGTCTGCGCGCTTCAGGTGCAGACATTCCATAAGGTGCGCGGCCATGCCTATGCCAGCACGATGTGCATCGGCAATATGCGAAGCGGCACTGAGGCTCTCTGCGCCTATTTTCGCACAAAGGATAAGGCGATACTCAAAAAGGCGCTTACATATTTCGCGGTCATATTGGTCTTTGCCGTCGGCGCGGGTGTCGGCAGCTTTGTTACCGGGAGACTCGGCGAAAAGTCGATCTGGATATCCTGCGGACTGCTTTTGATAAGCTTCGGCATGATGTTCATCCGCGAAGAGGAGGAGCTTATTCTCAGCGCGGAAAACGGCGCAAAACACAGAGAAAACTGAAATCACGCCGCATGGCGGCAAGCCAAACGAAAGAAGGAGCAATCATTATGTTATCAGCGATAGTCGGTGTCAACTGGGGCGACGAGGGCAAGGGACGCATCGTCGATTATCTTTCGCAGGATTTTGATATAGTTTCGCGCTATCAGGGCGGAAACAATGCGGGTCACACCGTCGTCAACGAAAAGGGCACGTTTATTCTCAATCTGCTCCCGTCCGGCATTCTGCGCGACGGCACAGTGAACGTCATGGGCACGGGAATGGTTATTGATATCGAGCACCTCGTCGGCGAGATCGGCAGGCTGCGCGAAAAGGGGATAGAGATATCCCCGGAAAACTTGAAAATCAGCGACCGCGCAACTATCTGCATGCCCTATCACAGGATACAGGACTGCCTCGAAGAGGACAGACTCTCCGATAAAAAATTCGGCTCGACCCGCCGCGGAATCGCGCCCGTCTATGCGGACAAATATATGAAAAAGACCATTCGTATGGGCGATCTGCGCGACGTAGACGGCGTCGCCGATCATCTCAGGGATATCGTCGAGTGGAAAAACCTGCTCATCGAGGGCGGATACCACCACGAGCCTATAGACGCCGAAAAAATGCTCACCTGGCTTCGCACTTACGGCAAGCCGCTGCTCCCGTATATCTGCAACACGTCGGAATATCTGAGCAAAGCGGCTGACGAGGGCAAAAAGATACTCTTTGAAGCTCAGCTCGGCGCACTCAGGGATATCGATTACGGCATTTATCCGTATACCTCGTCGTCAAACAGCATCGCCGCATTTTCGACTATCGGCGCGGGCATTCCGCAGTTACATCTTGACGAGAGCATAGGCGTTATGAAAGCCTACTCGACCTGCGTTGGCGAGGGGCCGTTCGTGTGCGAGCTGTTCGGTGAAGAGGGCGAAATACTTCGCCGGGCGGGCAACGAATATGGCGCGGCTACCGGCAGACCGAGAAGAGTCGGCGGCTTTGATGTTGTGGCCTCGCGCTACGGAGCGCGTGTACAGGGCGCGACCGCAATCGCGCTGACAAAGCTTGACATTCTTTCTTATTTCGATAAAATCCCCGTTTGCGTCGCATATGAAACAGACGGAAAGCATGTCGATACTTTCCCGACCGGCAGCGCGCTCAATAACGCAAAGCCCGTCTATGAGTATTTTGACGGCTGGAAAGAGGATATCTCAGAATGCCGCTCGTTCGATGAACTGCCCGAAGCGGCGAAAAAATATATCGACTTCATAGAAACGCGGATCGGCGTGCAGATAAAATATATTTCTGTTGGCGCTGAAAGGGATTCCATCATTATCCGCTGACGCTCCCGCCGCGTGCTTCGCGGGTCACGACCATATGAACAACTATTCCGCCGAATATCACGGGATAAGGCTCAGCTACGGTCTATCGTGCGACCATAATATCTATGTCGTGCCTTTCAGGGGCGGCCAGCTTATAAATATCAAAAACGACGGCACATTCACCGTCCAAAGGCTTATTCGTCACAGGGGACAGAGCACTGTGACGATTGGAAAAGAAAAATAAACAAAAAGCCGTTCCTTAATGGGGCGGCTCAATTTATATACTAAAAACACAAAAGCCATCCCTTTTTCAGAGATGGCTTTTGTGTTTACTCTTCTGCCGCTTCGCTGTATCTTCTCAGTGATATCCTGCCTGCCGTCAGCATGACGCCCTCAAGCATCAGCGCGGAGCAAAGCGGAGCACATATTCTCGGATAGCCGAAGATGAGCACCGCCGTCATGGCTGCGAATGTAAGCGTAACGCGGATTATCGACCGCTCTCGATAGCGGATCTTCTCCGCTTTATCGAGCGGCTTCTCTTTCGCCGCCGCAGGGGAGAGGATGCATATTATAATGTATGCCACTGCCGATGCGAGCGCACCGGATTTCAGAACCGCGGACTCGCGCAGGGCGAAGAAAACAAAGCATATCGACAAAAGTATTTCTATCGTCGACAGTATCATGCACTTGCCCTCGGTCGAGGCGTGAAACCCGCCGCCGTATTTCTTGACGAACAGGAACACGGCGTAGAAAATCATGCTCTCGAGCGGAACCGAAAAAATCAGCCCCAGTATCAGGCAGATGACCGCGTACATCAGCTTCGATAACAGCGAAAAGAGACCGTAGGCCACGATCTCTTCCTCGCTGTCCGGCAGATACCCGCGCTTCTCAAGGCGAGAAGTCAGGCGAACTGACAGATCATAAATCATTTGTTCTTGTAGATCTCCGCGCTCTTGGGCATACGGGGCTGATAGGTCCAGGGCGAACCGGTCGAGTTGATGTCGTCCTTGACGTTCTTCTTGGCGAGAGTGATAACAGACTCTGCCGCTTTCTTTGCTATGTTCTTCATTTTGTCCACCTGCTGCCGGTTCCATTTAAGTCCGGCATTTCCTTTCTTTGGTATTTTTGGGACAACTACATGATAACATGTCAACAATAAAATTCAATATAACAAACAATACTGCATATTTTTGCGTCAAAACTGCACAAATCCTTAATATTATTTAACAACGGCATAAAATAACAGCGTATTACAAATATAATTGTGTTAGTAAATTGCAGTTTGTTCCAATTAAAAGCGGCAAATGGTAACATTTTCCATGGGTGATGAAAGTGAATGATGAAAAGAAGAATGCCGTTATTGGGGCGCGGATAATGCAGCGCAGGAAGCTGCTCGGAATGAAACAGTCCGAGCTGGCGGAGCTTATAGGAGTCTCTGATAATCAGATATCCAATATAGAGAACGGCAGGAGCTATCCGAAGCTCAACAGCTTTATGCTCATCTGCAAGGCTCTCGACTGCAACGCGGACTATTTCTTCTCCGGCGTGATAAGCGATTCTCTTCCCGAGCAGATAGGGGAGATGCTCTCGTCGCTTTCCGTCGAGGAGCAGAGGATGGTCTGGCGCCTTGTTGACTGTTACATACATCAGAAAGATGACTCAACGATTTAACGATTTAAACTATTTGACTTGAGTTTTCTCATATGGTATAATTGTCAACGAGGAGTGGCATTTCGTGAAGATCGCAATTTGTGATGACGACAGTGCTTATGTAAAAAAGATCGAATCGGTGGTTCGCACGACCCTTGCGGAGAAGAATATCGATGCGCGGTTCGATCTCATATCCGACAGTGCGCAGCTGCATGACAGCGCGGAAATATATGATATGGCTTTTCTCGATATCGGCATGACCCCGTATAACGGGCTCGAGCTCGCCGCAAGGCTCAAGAAGAGAAACCGCAATATCATTATATTTTTTATCACATCGTATGATGACTATATCGACGATGCCATGGATCTGCGTGTTTTCAGATATATATCAAAACCGCTCGACGCAAAACGGCTCAGAGCGGGAGTCGAAAAAGCGCTGAAGCTCATCGACAGGGCGCGCATAAGCTTTCTTGTAAAAGAGAGCGGAAAATCCGTGTGCGTCTTCTCAAAAGATATTGTTTTTGTTGAGATAGCCGGACGCTCTACGCGGGTCGTGACGACTCACGGGGAGTACAATTCGGAAAACGGCATTGACTTCTGGGATTCAAAGCTTGCCGCGCCGTCATTCTTTCGCGTGCATAAGAGCTATATAGTCAATGTCCATTACGCGACGGATTACAGCCGCGCGACCGTTGTGCTCTGCGGCAAGTACGAAATACCCATAGCCTACAGGAAGCAGGCTGAGTTCCGTCACTTTTTTCTCAACTATTTCGGGGGACGATGATCTGAAAAATGGAGTTATTATCTGCACTTTCACACGCTATGGAACTGTTTATTGTTTTTCAGTTCTTTAACGATCTGTTTTCGACCAAGGGCAAGAAAATTGTCGCAACAGCGGTCGGCTTTGGCTTCTATGCCGTGGCGTATGCGGCGTTCCTGTTTGTCAATTCGACGGTCGTCAACATTTTGCTCTGCTTTGTTATCGACTCTGTGTTTGCAAAGCTCTTCTTTGAATGTAATATCAAGGGCGCAACGCTCGGCGCGCTGTTCATAGCGGTGTCGAACACTGCGTCGGAATTTATAGTTATGAGCGTGCTTGGCATAGTCGGCGGAGATATAAAGACCTATCAGTCGAGTATGTACATATATCTGCTCATGGTGCTTTTGAGCAAGTCCGTCCTCTTCGTGCTTACAAAAGCGGCGGTCTATGCGGGACTGTATCTGCGCGGTCAGAAGGGCGTGCGCATCCCGGCGTTCCTGTTGATTTATCCTATAGCGTCGATAGTTATCCTCTATACTTTCTGGATAATCTCCGTGCGCTACGACTTGTCGAAGAACATCAGCGTTATAATTTCCGCCGCGTCAATCGCTATAATCGCGTCGGCGTTTCTGACCTTCGTCTTTTACGGGCGCACTTCGCGCAAGATGGACGAGCTCTACAAGACCCAGCGCGAGGCGGAGCGACTGCGCACCGACCAGACTTATTACGCCCTGCTCGATCAGCAGAACGAGATGCTCAAGACGATAACGCACGACGAGAAAAATCATCTTATCGCCATAAAAGCGCTTGCGAATGATCCCGCTGTCAGCGAATATATCGAGAATATCTACGGCGATATAAAATACCATTCGATGTTCGGCAACACGAAGAATAAGTTCCTCGATCTGCTGCTCAACAAATATAAATCAATCTGCGATTCGAGCGGGATAAGCTTCGAATACAATATAAGAACGGCGAACCTCTCGTTTATGGATGCGCCGGATCTGATAACGCTTTTGAGCAATATCCTTGACAATGCGGTTGAGGCGGCGAGCGTTTCCGAAAAGAAGACGATAGAGCTTTCGATAAACAGGGTCAATGAATTCGATATGCTTTCCTGCGTCAATTCCAGCGACCGCAAGCCGCAGTCCGTCGGCAAATCGCTCAGGACTTCGAAGAATTCCGGCGGCTTCCACGGTCTCGGAACAAAGAGTATCAAGGCAATGGCGGGAAAATATAACGGCGAGTTCGATTGGTCATACAGCGAGGCTGACAGGGAGTTCACGGTCAATATCGCGTTCTTCCATACAGATAAGGAGAGAGAGTTGGTAAAAAACTGAAAGGGAGAACCCTATGAAAAAGACAGTTGTCCGACCGTTTGAAGCGGGGAGTTTATTGCTCGCCCTTGTGGGCTTTGCGTTTCCCGCGATGCTGATTTACGAAGCCGTGTCCATCATTCTCAAAGGACCGGCGCCGGAACGCATCGTTGTCATTGCAGTAGCGGCTGCGCTTACATATTTTATAAGCGTCAGCGCGCTCAGAATTATCTTCATGTCGAAGTTCACTTTCTATGAAGATCATTTTGAGGCGGTGTATTTTGATCCATTTGCAAATCATGCAAAGACATTCTATAAGCCGATTCCGTCGCACAAAGTGTCGGTCTACTATGATGACATCGAAAAGTTCGGCTCGTTTGAGAGCAAGCAGCTGCGCCGCAACGGACGCGATGATAATAACCGTTTGTTGGCTTTAGCAAAGGTCAAAGGAAAACTTGTGCCGTTTGTTCTGCCCGTTTGGTTTCAGGATTCCAGAAATTACTTTATCATAAACGATAAGCTCGGCAACGGCTATCTTATCGACGGCAAGCTTTACAGCGTCGCGCAGGTAACAAGGGTGCTCAAGAATATCGAGGAAAGCACACACAAATCTGCGATAGGCGGATATATCAAGCTGACTAACAATATCGGCTTGAAAGCACTGTTCGGCTTTGCCATGGTCGGAATTCTGCCTTTCGGTCTGGAAAAAATCGAGAGCCTAATTAACCCGGCGCATAGCATGGCGTATGACTCTGGTATGAGAACCAGATATTTTGTCGGAGCGATGTTTTTTGTCCTGTCACTTTTGCTGCGCTTTGGCTTGGTTGGCAAAAACCGAGATGCGGGCAACATGGAGGCGGCAGCGAAATATAAAAAGATAATGTCCGTTGTTGCGGCGGTAATTTTTGTGTTCACGGCTGTATGCTTTGTCCTTTCCGTCATGCAGTAACTTTTTGAATAATTTTTCGCGGAGCACAGTTTTTTACTGCGCTCTGTTTGCTATAATATGCATATATTGCCATGCTTCTTTGCTGTGCTCAAATATCACATCTGAAATTTATATGGCAAAATCAATCTCCGGATAATGCGGCAAAGCTGTAATTCGGTGCTCTGATACATTATTGAAGCAAAGCGAATAAATTTTGCAAAACGGCTTGACAGCGCGCTTTCGGGAATCTTTGCGCCGCGTGCGCGCAAAAAACGAATATCGCGGACACCGAGATATAAAGCCGCCGAAAATTTTGACGGCATTCGGGGGTATCTGACAATAAATTCAATCTGTATAAGCTTGCATTTTCGGCTGTATTATGTTAATATGTCCTATATTAAGCAGTCATAAATAGTTGTAATTCAACACTTTTAGTTGTTTGTGGTGCTTTTTCTACGGGGCGGCGTACAATTTTCGCCCCGATACTTTGACGACAGGGAGTTGGCATACTTGGCGAAGTATATCATCAAGCGTGTTGCAATGGGTCTGCTGTGCATATTCATTGTTGCAACACTGACTTTTCTTCTGATGAATCTGGTACCGGGCGGTCCGTTCACGGCTGAGAAGTCTATGAGTGAGGCGGCGCAGAGAGCGCTTGAAGCAAAATTCGGACTGGACAAGCCCCTAGGGCAGCGTTATTTGACATATATGTCCGATCTTCTCAAGGGAGATATGGGCCCGAGCCTTAAACAGCGCGGACGTTCGGTCAACGAAATAATTTCCTCGAAATTTCCGATTTCGGCGCGTCTTGCGGGCGTCGCCGTGCTCGTATCGCTGCTCGTTGGTATCCCGCTGGGCTGTGTCTCGGCCTATAACAGAGGAAAATTCGCCGATAATATTATTATCGTGCTTGCGACCTGCGGAATAGCCATACCGAGCTTTATAAGCAGCGTTATCCTGCTATATACGTTCGGAAGCAAGCTGAATATATTGCCGACGATAGGACTAAACTCATTGGCATCTTATATAATGCCCGTCACGGCTCTTTCGATTTATCCGACGGCTTATATAACCCGCCTTATGCGCTCGAGCCTGCTCGATGTTATGGGTCAGGACTATATCCGCACCGCGAGGGCAAAGGGTCTGTCGAACTTCAAGGTCCTCTTCAAGCACGCCCTGCGAAACGCCATCCTTCCCGTTGTTACTTATGTCGGCCCCATGCTGGCGGGTCTTATGACCGGATCGTTCGTCGTGGAGAAGATATTCACCATTCCCGGTCTCGGTCGCGATTTCGTCTCGGCGATAAACCAAAAAGACTATACGCTGATAATGGGAACTACAATAGTTCTTGCCACTCTTATAATTGCGGCGAATGTTATAGTTGATATCCTCTATAAGATCATAGACCCCCGTATTAAACTCAAGTAAGGGAGCGGCAGGAGAGAAACGATGAAGAAAAAATTTCCGAGTCTGCACCTGAATGCAGATGATTTTATCCCGGCAACAAACGATGAAAAAGAGAGCCTCGTCGTCATGCGCGACAGCGTCAACTTCTGGGCGGACGGTATGCGCCGCCTGCGCAAGAACAAGATAGCGATGGTCAGCCTCATTTTCATTCTTGTAATAATGGTTTTCGCCTATGTCATGCCTGCTTTTTGGCCGTATAGCTACGAGCAGCAGATTAAGTACAGCGAGAATCTCAAGCCCTTTGAGTACAGCCAGACAGAGCAGGCGCAAATCGACGCGGGCGAAAAGGTTTTCCCGCATATCTGCGGCACCGATAAGCTCGGCAGAGACTTCGCAGTCCGCCTTATGATGGGCACGCGAATCAGCCTTACAGTCGGTCTTATCTGCGCGGCGCTCGTCCTGATAGTCGGCTCGATTTTCGGCGCCGTCGCCGGATTTGCCGGTGGCTGGGTCGATATAATAATGATGAGAATCACCGATATTCTCTATACAATACCCGATGTTCTTTTGATAATAGTGCTCTCGCTCGCCTTGAAACCGAGGCTTGAGGATCTCGCCGAACAGCCCGGCTTCGGCTGGATGAACACGGTCGGACCGAACCTTATCGCGATATTCCTTGTGTTCGTTCTGCTCTATTGGGTCGGCATGGCGCGTATCACGCGTTCGCAGATTCTTGTGCTCAAGGAGTCCGAATATGTTACGGCGGCGCGCGCTCTCGGCGCGAGCGGCTCGCGCATAATCAGAAAGCACCTGCTCACAAACTGCATCGGCACCCTTATCGTTACCACAACTCTTCAGATTCCCTCGGCTATATTCACCGAGAGCTATCTGAGCTTCCTCGGACTCGGCGTTGCGGCTCCCATGCCGTCGCTCGGCTCCCTCGCGACCGATGCGGTCAAGGGCATGAATACTTATCCGCATCTGCTGTTTTTGCCGGCAATACTTATCAGCGTCATCATTCTCGCATTCAACCTCTTCGGCGACGGACTGCGCGATGCGTTTGATCCGAAGCTGAAAAACTGACAAGGAGGGCGAGAATTTTGAGCGAAAAACTTCTGGAAATAAAAGACGAAAAACTCTCGTTCTTCACCCCCGCGGGCGAGGTCAAGGCGCTTAACGGCGTGTCCTTCTCCATGAACGAGGGCGAGGTGCTCGGCATAGTCGGCGAGTCCGGCTCGGGCAAGTCCGTCACGGCTTATTCAATAATGGGTCTTACCGCCTATCCCGGCAAGCTCATCGGCGGTACGATATATTTCAACGGTCATCAGATCGAAAAGATGAGCGAAAAAGAAATGCGCAAAATCAGGGGCAACGAGGTCTCGATAATCTTCCAGGATCCCATGACGAGCCTCAACCCCGTCTATACTATCGGCAACCAGATAACCGAGGTTATCCGCCTGCATACGGGCAAGAGCAAAAAAGAGGCATATGACCGCGCGGAGGAGCTGCTCGAGCTTGTCGGCATCAACGAGCCCACAAAGCGCCTCAAGCAGTATCCCCATGAGCTCTCCGGAGGTATGCGTCAGCGAGTCATGATAGCAATAGCCCTCGCGTGCGAGCCCAAACTGCTCATAGCCGACGAGCCCACAACGGCTCTCGACGTTACCATTCAGGCTCAGATACTCGAGCTTATGCAGGAACTCAGACAGAAGCTCGGCATGAGCATCATAATGATAACCCATGACCTCGGCGTCGTCGCCAGCATGTGCGAGAGAATCGCTGTCATGTATGCCGGTCACATCGTTGAGTACGGCACGGCGGATGAGATATTCTATGAGCCCAAGCATGAATACACCAAAGGACTCATCAATTCTATTCCCAAGCTCAGCGCTCAGGAGATAGAGCGCCTTGTGCCTATCGAGGGTCAGCCGGTCGACCTGCTGAATCCTCCCGCAGGCTGCCCGTTCGCGCCGCGCTGCGCAAACTGCATGAAGATATGCCTGCGCGAGATGCCTCCCAAGACGGAGCTTAGCGATACGCACTACAGCCACTGCTGGCTGCTTCAGAAAGAAGAATTTGAAAAGGGGGAGACAAGCTGTGAGTGAGAATGAAAAGCTCGTTGAAGTGCAGCACCTGCAGCAGTATTTCCCGGCAGGCGGCAGAGGAAAGCACAAAAAATTCGTCCAGGCAGTCGACGATGTCTCGTTCTTTATCAACAGGGGAGAGACGCTTGGTCTCGTCGGCGAGTCCGGCTGCGGCAAAACTACCGTCGGCCGTACTCTGCTCAGACTCTATGAGCCCACGGACGGCAAGATAATCTACGACGGAAATGTTATTTTCGATAAGGAAAACAAAGTGGCGGTCAATATGCTGCCCTACAGGCGTAAAATGCAGATGGTCTTCCAGGATCCTTATGCGAGCCTTGACCCGCGCATGACGATAGGCGATATCGTCGGCGAGCCTATCGATATCCACCATCTCGCAGCCAACAAGGCGGAGAGAAGAGAGAAGATAATCTCCCTTCTTGAGCGCGTCGGACTCAACAGCGAGCACGCAAACCGCTATCCGCATGAGTTCTCCGGCGGTCAGCGCCAGCGAGTCGGTATCGCGAGAGCGCTTGCGGTCGATCCCGAGTTCATTGTTTGCGATGAGCCGGTCTCCGCGCTCGATGTCTCCATTCAGGCACAGGTCGTCAATATGTTCGAGGATCTTCAGAAAGAGCTCGGACTGACCTATCTGTTTATCGCCCATGACCTGAGCGTCGTTCGCCATATCTCGAACCGCATCGGCGTCATGTATCTCGGCAAACTCGTGGAGCTTGCGGACAGCTTTGAGCTGATTGCGCACAGCGTCCATCCCTATACCAGAAGCCTTATCTCGGCTATCCCCGAGGCGGATCCCAAGACGGCGCGCGCCGCAAAGCGCATTCCGCTCGAGGGCGATGTCCCGAGCCCGCTGAATCCTCCGAGCGGCTGCCGCTTCCGCACCCGCTGCCCCTATGCGGACGAGCAGTGCGCCAACGAGTGCCCGCAGCTCAAAGAGGTCAGCCCCGGTCATTTCGCCGCGTGTCATCATCTTGACAAGGTCGCGGACTGAAAATAACGGTGTTTGTTGCGCCGAAGAGCGCAATGGATATAAAGCGGCAAAGCCGCAAAAATTTGTAGAGGAGATGTATCAATGAAGATCAAGAGAATCGTATCTCTGTTCCTTGTTCTGGTGCTCGCACTTTCTGCTGTTGCAGTTCTGGGCTCCTGCAAGAAGGAAGAGAAGAAGACCGACAACATCACTGTTCAGATCGGTCCCAACCCGGAAACTCTCGATCCGGCACTCAACAGTGCAGTCGATGGCGGCAACATGCTCATCACTCTGTTTGAGACACTGCTTATCATCGACCAGGACAACAAGGTTCAGCCCGGACAGGCTGAGTCCTACACCGTCAGCCCTGACGGTCTTACTTGGACCTTCACCATGCGTGACGGCCTGAAGTGGAGCGATGGCACTGACCTGACCGCTAAGGACTTTGAGTACACCTTCAAGCGTATGGTCAACCCCGACACCGCAGCTCCCTACGCAGAGACCTGCCTGGGCATGATCGACGGCTTTAAGGCAGCTCAGGCCGGCGATACCGACGCTCTGAACGTCAAGGCAAGCGACGACGGCAAGACCCTGACCATCGTGCTGTCCTACCCCTGCTCCTACTTCGACAAGATGGCCGCATTTGCATCCATGAGCCCTGTGCAGCAGGCTACCGTTGAGGCAAACGGCGATGCATGGTGCACCTCCGCTGACACCTTCGTGTCCAACGGCCCCTACATGATCACCGAGTGGACCCCCTCCGAGCGTATCGTCCTGACCAAGAACCCCAACTACGTTGGCGGCTGGGATAGCTCCAAGATCGTTTCCGACAGCATCACCGTGCTGCTGCTGGAGGATTCTTCCGCTTCCTACGCTGCTTACAACAGCGGCGAGGCTGTCCTGATCAAGGACGTGCCCACCGACGAGATCCCCAGCCTGACCAAGGCAGAGGACGGCGGCGACTTCTATGTTGACACCATTCTGGGCACCTACTACATCAGCCTGAACCTGCAGCACGATGCCTTCAAGGATGCTAAGGTCCGCAAGGCTCTGGCTCTGGCGATCGACCGCGACTACGTTGCCAACACCATCATGCAGGGCACCTACTCTGCTGCTTCCA
>OJAW01001414.1_pt1 | contig 13955 bp, 10 predicted proteins | sample 1589151 | NCBI WGS metagenome assembly OJAW01 (sample SAMN03283290) | human gut metagenome | biome: human-associated habitat; material: feces | host: Homo sapiens | place: Peru | collected 2012 | reverse complement strand
TAATAAACTATTAAGAGCAAAAGATTTAAATAAAGATCAAACTTATTTTTTAGCAGATGTAAATGTAAATAATTTTAAGGATGTGCTTTTTCCAATTGGTGATTATACAAAACCTGAAATAAGACAAATTGCTAAAGAAGTAGGAATTCCTGTATTTGATAAAAAAGATTCTACAGGTATATGTTTTATAGGTGAAAGAAACTTTCAAAAATTTATGGCAAACTATCTAAAACCTAATCCTGGTGATATTATTAATGTAGAAACAGGTGAAAAAATAGGAACTCATATGGGACTTATGAATTATACAATTGGTCAAAGAAAAAATGTTGGACTTTCTGGTGATGAAGAAAGACATTACGTATGTGGTAAAGATACCAAGAAAAATATTTTATATGTTGCTTTTGGTGAAAGTGAATATTTATATTCAGATGAATGCACCGTAGATAATGTAAACTTTATTTCTAGTAAAAGGCCTTCATTTTGTACTTGTAAATTCCGTTATAGGGGTGAAGATCATCCATGCGCTTTAGAATATCTTGAAAATAATAAAATTAGAGTTATTTATAAAGGTAAAGCTAAAAGTGTAACTCCAGGTCAAGCATGTGTATTTTATGATGGCGAAGAGTGTCTTGGATGTGGCTTTATTGATGAAGTTTTCAAAGATGGTGAAAAACTTTGGTATTTAAATTAAGAGCATTTGCTCTTTTTTTATTGAAAACTATAGAATTTAAATTAAAATTATGTTATTATATTTTTAGAGTAAAAATAATAGAGAGGGTATGTTATGCAAAAAGTTAAATTATTTTTTGGAAATATAAAAAGTTATATAGCAAATAATAAAACAAAAAGTATTACTATTTTAGTAGTTTTAATATTAACAATTGTTTCTAGTATTACTTTAATAGCATATTCATTTTATCAAAATAAAAGTAGAAAACTTATAATATCTGCGATTGCTTCTTTAGATTCAGCAGATGTATCAATAAAAGTATATAGAGAAAATAAAAATGAAAATGGAGTTGGAATAAATACTTATTCATTATCATATTATGTTCCAAGTAGTGCATCATATAATTATGTAAGTTCAAAGACAGTATGTGGCACAGGAATAACAATTGAAAAATATGAAAATCAAAAGTTTTATGTAGATGCAACTAAAAAAGGAAAATGTAAAGTATATTTTGATGCTATAGATGGTTATATTGATGATTATGAAGTAAATCTTTTTGTTCAGCAAGAAGCTGGTAATACTAATGATAATAATTATAATAAAATGGGTCAGTTACCACTTTATGAAACAGGATATTATTATACGATAAATACAAGTAAAACAAGTTGTACTAATGGTGCAACTGTTAGCATTGAAGGAAGAAATATAGTAGTACTTGCAACTAAAAAATCAGTATGTAATGTTTATGCTGATAAAAATAGTGATAGTGTTGGCCCAACGGTAAGTAATTTATCTGTTGATGGTAATGCAGTAACATTTACCGCTTCGGATAATATTGGTCTTGCAATGTATGGATTAAGTACTTCGAATAATATTGCACCAGATGATTGGTATTATTTTAGTGGAACAAGTCAAACAACCACTTTTGAATATGCTACTGAAGGAACATATTATTTATGGGTAAAAGATACTGCAGGAAATAATGCTATTTCTGAAGCAATAACTATAACACTTGATGCTGCTGCTCCAGCTGTTGGAGATATAGACGCTTATACAAAAAATGCTGTTATCGCACTTTCTGATGATACAAATTTAGCAGGTTATGCGGTTACTACAACCTCAACTACACCAACAAGTTGGACCACTGTTTCTGGAAAAACTGCAAGTGTAACATATCCTACTACAACAAATGGTACTTATTATATACACGTAAAAGATAGTGCTGGTAAAACAACAAGTAAATCATTTAGTATGGTATGTGCAGAAACTACAACTAGAAACTTTGATTACACTGGTGCTGTTCAAAATTATGCAACTCCATGCCGTGGTTCATACACATTACATGTTTGGGGAGCTCAAGGTGGCAGTTATAATTCTACTCATGCTGGTGGAAATGGCGGATATGCCACTGGAACAATTAATTTAAGTGAAAAGATAAATTTATATATCTATGTTGGTGGGCAAGGTACTAGTACAGGAACCTCAACTACTGGGACAGTGTCTGGTGGATTTAATGGTGGTGGAAATGGATATTCAAGTTCTACAAGCTATTTATGTTCTGCTGGTGGCGGCGCAACAGATATTAGAATTGCCGAAGACAGTCTATATTCTAGAGTAATAGTAGCTGGTGGCGGCGGTGGTGCTGGAAGTTATAGTAGTAACACTACAAGAAAATATTCTGGTGGTGTAGGAGGCGGAACATCTGGCACTGCTGGAGGACAATATAATACTAATTATAAAGGTGGTCTTGGTGGAGGCCAAACAGCAGCGGGAACTTCATATTATGGAACAACAGCCAATTCAACTAATACAACTTATGGCACTGTTGCTTCATTTGGTACTGGTGCTTCTGCAGGAAGTTCTAGCGGTGTTGCTGGTGGTGGCGGTGGCTGGTACGGCGGTGGCTATGGAAGAAGAGCAGCAGGTGGTGGCGGTTCAGGTTATGTATATACATCATCAACTGCATCAAATTATCCAACTGGTTGCAAACTTACGTCATCACATTATTTAACAAATGCCTCAACTACTGCAGGAAATACGTCATTTACTGGTACGACAGGAACAGCGGAAACAGGCCATGCTGGAAATGGTTATGCAAGAATAATATTTGAACCATAAAACTCATTTAAAAATAATGAGTTTTTTTTCTATTTATGATATTATATTTAAGAGGTAGTATATGAGAAAGTTAATTAAATTAGATAAAATATATGATATAAAATTTGATAGTAAAATTCATTCTTTTTTATCACCTGAACATATTTATATACCAATTGAAACTGGTTTTGATTTATTAAAAAAACAAAATTCTAAAGTCTTAATGGGCGAAGCAATTTTAGAAAACAAACTTAAAAAAATTAAAAGTAGTATATCTGGAAAAGTTATTGGTACAAGTAAACTTATATGTGATGGAGTAGAAAAAGAATGTATTGTTATAGAAAATAATTATGAAGAAGATAGTAAAGAAGTAAAAAATATAATTAAAAATATTTCCTCTGAGGATATAATCAATAATTTATTTATACATAATTTAGATAAATATGCTGATAAATTAAAAAAATTAAATATAGAAAATTTAGTTATAAATGGTATGGAGGATGAACCATACTTTGAAAATAATCCATTTGTATTAAATAAATATGCAAGTGATATACTTAAAATAACAGATAAATTAATTAATGCTTTTAATATAAAAAATGCTTATATTGCAATTAAAAGTAATGATACAGAAAATATTAATTTATTTTTAAGTAAGATAGGAACTTATACAAATATAAATTTAAGTTTAATCGAAGATAAATATTTACTTGGAAGTGATTTCTTTTTACTTGAAAATATGAATTTAAAAGATAATAGTTTAGTTATAAGTGCTCAAGATTTGCTTAGTATTTATAATAGTGTTGTATATCTTTGTGATATTGATACAACTTTTATTACGATTGCTAGTCCTTTTTTACCTAAAAGTTATGTAATAAATGTTAAAATAGGAACACTTCTTAGTGATGTATTTAATAGTTTAAATATTAATATAAAAGAGAATTATTTATGTATTTATAATGGTTTAATGACTGGATATGAAGTTGATTATAAAAAATGTATAGTTACAAGTAATATGAAAGGAGTTATAATTATACCTAAATTTAATGAAGAAGAAAAACCATGTAATTTGTGTGGAATGTGCTATAAAATATGTCCTGTAAAGGTAAATCCTAAAAATGTTATGGATACTGGTAAAAAAAGTAAAAATTGTATTGACTGTGGACTATGTACATATATTTGTCCATGTAAAATTAATTTAAGAAAATATTTAAGAGGTCAAAAATGAATGTTTATTTAAAATCTAAAAATAATGAAAATAAAATATTAGTAAAATATATTTTACTTTTAATACCCTTTTTAATATATGGTTTTTATAAGAATGGAATATTATTATATAAAGGTGAATATGTTAATATATTTTATATGTTTAAACCACTTATTTTAACTATTATTGCTATTTTAATAAGTTATTTATTTACAAAATATAAAAAAGAAGATTTTATTTCGTATAGATTATATTTAAATATATTAAGTAGTTTAATAGTATTACCTAATACAAATATATTTATTTATTTAATTATTTTATTTTTAGTTAATATATTATATACTTTTAAAAAGGTTAATATTAGTTTAATTACTATTTTATTACTAATTATAGTTTCTATGATATTTTCTAAGTATTCATTTTTAAATGTTTATGAAGAAAGTGTAAATCATAGTTATAGTATAACTAATTATTTATTTGGTAATGGTTCTGGGGGAATTTCAAATACATTATTTATTTATAGTATTTTAGTTTTTATATATTTAATATGTGATTTTTCATATAAAAAACATATTGTAGTAACTTCTTTAACGGTGTATTATATTTTACTTATAATTAGTTTTGTATTATTTAAAAAGTTTGATTATAATCTTTTGTTAAATAATAATTTAGTTTTTTCATTTATATTTTTAAATACAATCAGTATATTTACTCCCTATACAAAAGGTGGTTGTTATTTATATGGTTTTATTTTAGGATTAATATCGTTTTGTTTTAGTTTTATAGATATTAATTTAGGGGTTTATTTAATAAGTTTAATATTATCATTTACTTCTTTATATTTTGATAAATTTATTTTAAAAATTAGTTCCAAATAAAAAAATTTTAGACTAAAAAAACTTAGCTTTTTTATAGTTTTCAATGCAATTCGGCAATTTGTGAATATTGCTTTTTTTAGTATTTTCCTTTATAATTTAAATGGTGGTGATAGTAAAATGGATATAATATCTGTAAAAGAACCAAATATAGCTGTTAGGGTATCTCAGTACCCTGATGATAATAAAAAAGAATTTTTACTAGTGGGAAGAAGTAATGTAGGAAAGTCAAGTTTTATTAATACTTTAGTAGAAAGAAAAAATTTTGCACATACATCTTCGAAGCCTGGAAAAACTCAAACTTTAAATTTTTATTTAGTAAATGATACATTTTATTTAGTGGATGTACCTGGGTATGGTTATGCAAATGTATCAAAAGAAAAACAAAAAAAGTTCGGTCTTATGATTGAGGATTATATTAAAAATAGAAGTAATCTTCAGCGTGTATTTTTACTTGTGGATTATCGTCATAAACCAACTGAGGATGATATATTAATGTATAATTATTTAAAATATTATAATTTAAATATTACAGTAGTAGCCACTAAATATGATAAGATTAAAAAAAATGGCCGTATTAAACAAGATAAGATTATAAAAAGTGCATTGAAACTTGGCGATGATGAGATGTTTGTACCTTTTTCTACAATAACCAAAAAGGGTAGAGAAGATATTCTTAAAATTATTGAAAGCTATTTATAGGGGATACTTATATGAATGAAAAAGGATTTACTTTAGTGGAACTTATGGCAGTAATTGTACTTATTTCTATTATAGCATTAATTGGTGTTACTAGTGTAATTGGTATACGTAGACAAATGGATACAAAATTATTTGAAGAAAAATTAACTAGTGCTATTGCCTCAGCGGAAAAATGGGGAGATGATAATAAGGATGAATTAAATATTTTTAATGTTTCTCCGAAGAAAATATTAACACTTGGTGAGCTTGTAGCAAATGGGTATTATAGATCAGAAGAGGGCGTTAATCCTACTACATACAATTATGATAATTGTAATACAAAAGGTTCAATATATGGATATGTTGATGGTGAGCTTTGTAAAGATGTTGTTACAAATAATGTTGATAATGTCATTGTTAATGAGATAGAAATATATGTGTATATTAAAAATAATCGGGTTTATGCTTGTATAGAAAAAAATGCTAATAATAAAACTTTTATTAAAGATTTTGATAAATATAGTGAGAAAATTTATTGTGGAGGTTAATGTGAATAAAAAAGGATTTACTTTAGTGGAGTTACTTGCAGTTATTGTTTTAATAGCGGTTATTTCTAGTATCGGAATAACTAGTTATATTGTGGTGAAAAATAAAATTAATAGAAAAATATTTACTAATAAACTTGCTGAAATAGTTTCTTCTTCGGAAAAATGGGGAGAATATAACAAAGAAAAATTAACTAATAAAGATGAAAATAATTTATCTTATGCAGTTGTAAAATTATCAGAACTTATTAATTCAGATTATTTTGAAACTGATGAGTCTTTTGATGCTACAAAATATAGTTGTACCAATAAAGAAAATGGGTTATGTAAAGATGTTGTTGTAAATAATGTTGATAATTTAGTTATTAATGATTTACAAGTAAAAGTTTTCAAAAAAAATAAACAAATATATGGCTGTATTATAGTAAATGAAGATAATAGAGTTCTCCTTAATGAAGAATATGCTGATGATAGCAAAAAGGCATTTAAAAAATATAATGATTTAAATTTATATTGTAGTGATACTAATACTTCATATGTTGCACCAGTTGAACCTACACCTGAACCTAAACCAGATCCAACTCCAACACCAACTCCAGAACCTGAACCAACTCCTGAAGAAAAAAGAACTATGTATGCCTATCAAAAAGTTATTATTAATAATGGTGGTCAAACATATAAAAGTGATGATGTACTTCAAAGTGGATATAAGGTAACAGTTGATGAAGCTTATAATGCGTCAATTAATTATATTATGGAAAAACCTGCTCCAAATTTTAAAAAAGGATCATTTACTAATGAAGGAATGCTTGCTACTGAAGATAATATTGACATTTCTTATTATTTTAGAGGTGCTGTAGATAATAATTGGGTACAGTTTGGAAAAGATAGTAGTGGAAAAGATATATATTGGAGAATAATTAGACTAAATGGTGATAATTCAATAAGAATGATTTATAGTGGAACAACTGTTCCAACAAGTAGTACAAATATTGTGATGGTAGGACAAGGTACCCAAATAAATGGAATGAAATATCAGTTTAATAATATTGCAAATTCTCCCGTATATGCTGGTTATATGTATGATAAAAATAATTTAAATGGTTATAGTGAATCAAGTATTATTAAAAAACAATTAGAGAATTGGATAAAAACAACAACATTAGAAACTGACAGTAAAACCAAAAACATTATAGTTGATCAAATATTTTGTGTTGATAGAACTTCTGCTATAGATAGTGATGGGCCTTATAAGGAGTTAACTGGCCGTATTGATCTAAGTAAACAATATTTTTATGGTGCATTTGAAAGAATAATCAGTAAAAAGATACCAAGTTTAAGATGTCCTTTATCATCAGATAAATTTACTGCAACATCTAATTATGGTAATGGTGCATTAACTTATTCTGTAGGACTTTTAACTGCTGATGAATTAGTATTTGCTGGTGCAGCAAATTCAGTAAATAATTCTAATTTTTATTTATATACTAATCAAGGTTATTGGCTTATTACTCCATTTCGCTATAGTGAAAATAAGGCTTTTGTTTTTTCATTAACTAATAAAGGTGGAATTCTTTCAACTAGTTTAGGTAGTCATTATGGTATAAGACCAGTTATAAATATAAAAGGAAATATTGAGTTTACTGGTAATGGAACTTGGAATGATCCTTATAAGATTAAAACAAATTAATACTTGTTATTATAAATATTTTTGATATAATAATTTGATAAAAAGGAGGAAATTATGCAAACTGTATGTTTAATAGGAAAACCAAATGTTGGTAAAAGTACTATTTTTAATAGATTAATAAAAGAGAAAAAGTCTATTATAATGGATACGCCAGGTGTTACAAGGGATAGAATTTATGGTGTAGTTCATTTAATGGATAAATCATTTCATTTAATTGATACCGGGGGATTATCTTTAGAAAATGGTGACTTTAATAAAGATATTTTAGCACAGGCAACACTTGCAATTGATGAAGCTGATTTAATTCTTTTCATCGTAGATGCCACTTGTGAAATATCTAATGAAGATAAAATGGTTGCAAGTATGCTTCATAAATCTAATAAAAAAGTATTAGTTTTAGTAAATAAAGCCGATAATAAAGAAAGACAAAATAATTTATATAATTTTTATGAATTAGGTTTTGAAGATATGATTGCTATTTCTGCAGAGCATAATATTGGTTTTGATAAATTAAATTCTTATTTAGAGGCAAATATTAGTGAAGGGAAAGAAAAAGAAGATAATAGAGTAAAATTTTGTTTTGTAGGTAGACCAAATGTAGGTAAAAGTTCATTAGTAAATGCTCTTTTGAAAGAGGATAGATTAATAGTTTCTGATATTGCAGGAACTACTAGAGATGCTGTTGATAGTACATTTAAATATAATGGTAATGAATATGTTGTTATTGATACTGCAGGTATGCGAAAAAAAGGTAAAATTTATGAGCAAATTGAAAAGTATTCTTATATTCGTTCTTTAAAAGCAATTGATCGAAGTGATGTATGTGTTCTTGTAATTGATGCTAAAGAGGGTATTATAGAGCATGATAAACATATTGCCTCATATATAACTGATGCTGGTAAAGCTATTGTAATATGTGTAAACAAATGGGATACAGTGGAAAACCCTGAAGAAGAACTTAAAAAGTGGAAACTTTTAATGGAAAATGAATTTAAATTTTTATCTTATGCAAAAGTAGTATTTGTTTCTGCAAAAACATCAAAAAGACTTGGAACATTAATGCCAGAAATAATTAATGCTTATGAATCACATAATAGAGTAATAGCCACAAGCGTGCTTAATGATTGCATAATTGAAAGTGTTCAAATGCATAACCCACCTTCATATAAAGGTAAAAGACTTAAAATATATTTTGTGTCAGAAACAAGTATCAGACCTCCAAAATTTACTTTTGAAGTTAATAATAAAAAATTAGTACATTTTTCTTATGAAAGATATTTAGAAAATCAAATAAGAAAAACATTTGAACTTGATGGGACACCAATTATATTAGAATTTAAAAATAAAAATGATTAATGTAGGTAAAAATACTTACATTTTTTCATATTTTAATAAACGAACATAATTACGATAAAAGTATTGACAACTATATTTTTTTAGAGTATCTTTTAAATATGCTAGCAGCAAATATATGTTCAATATAGAAAAAAGAAGCTGTATGAATATATTGTAAAAAAATTAATGAATATCAATTAAAAAATGAAAGTAAAAGGAGGAAAAATGGTTTATTTAGAAAGCATTAGATTATTAGAAAATGATGAAGAAGGGTTATCTATGGATGAAAGAAAAATATATAATAGTTATTATCCCTTTGGTATTTTTTCACACATGAAAAATATTAAAAATATTAAATTTGGTTCTATTACACTTTTTTGTGGTAGTAATGGCTGTGGTAAATCAACTTTATTAAATCTTATTTCTAGTAAGCTTAATTCAGTAAAAAAGACTAATTATGATAAAGGAACATTATTTAAAAATTATATGGATGTTATGAAGTATGAAATGAATAAAATTCCAGAAGAAATTGTTACAATTACAAGTGATGATATATTTGATTATTTACTTGATTTAAGAAGCATTAATTCTCACGTTAATCGTAGAAAAGATGAACTTGCTAGATACTATTTAGATAATAAATATAATAGTAAGGATATTTCAATTTTTGATTATGATGAGATTCGAAAAAATTATGAAACTAAAACTGCGACTATGTCCAAGTTTATTAGAGGTAATTTAATGAATAATACTATTTCTTTGCAATCTAATGGAGAGTCCTCCCTTATGTTTTGGGAAAAAGAAATTAAAGAAAATGGTATATATATTTTAGATGAACCTGAAAATAGTTTGTCAGCAGAAAATACCTTAAAACTAAAGACATTTATAGAAGAAAGTGTAAGATTTTTTAACTGTCAATTTATAATATCAACACATAGCCCTTTTTTACTAAATTTGAATGAAGCAGTAATATATGATTTAGATAAAAAAGATTTTACACCAGTAAAGTATGAAGATATTCCGTCAGTAAGAACTTATTTTGAATTTTTCAAAAGTAACGAAGGTAAATTTACTTAAAAAGTTTGTATCAAAAAAATGAATAAAAAAAGTGTCAAGAAAGTGTAATTTGTATTTACAAAGAGGGCTTTGACCTTTATAATAAATGGTAACTTTGAAGGGAGGATAACATGAATAATTTACTACCAGTACTTATACTTAATGAAGTTATTATTCTTCCTAATCAAGAAATAAAAATTGATTTAAATAATGAGCTTAGTAAAAAAGTGATATTTGCTAGTGGTAAAAATGATTTAAATAAAGTTCTTGTAATTGCTCCCAAAAATAGCTTAGAATCATCTCCGTCTTTAGAGGACCTTCCTAAAGTTGGTGTAATTGCATTTGTAAAAAGTAAGGTTGAGCTTTCTAATAATAAACTAAGAGTAATTTTAAAAGGAGAAAATAGGGTTAGTACAAATAAATATTATCGAAATCAAAATACAAATGTTCTAAAATGTAGTTATAATGTTATTGAACTTCCTACTTTTTCTAAAGCAAATGAAACTGCTATTCTTCGAAAATTAATTGAACTTACTAAAGAGTATATTTCTTTGAATAAAAATGTGTCTAATTCAATATTAAAAATGCTTGATGATAAGAAAAATTTAAGTGATATTACAGATATTATTACATCTTTCTTACCATTTAATTTTAATAAAAAGCTTTTATATATGGAAACAATTAATCCGCTTACAAGGGCAGAAAATTTAATCAATGATTTAAATGAAGAAATTCTTGTTACTAATATTGATAGAGAGCTTGATGAAAAACTTACTGAGTCTATAGAAAATGGGCAAAGGGAGTATATTTTAAAAGAAAAGTTAAAGGAAATCAATAATGAACTTGGTATAAATAAAGAAACTGAGATTGAAAAATTAAAAGAACAGTTAGCTAGTCTTTCTTTAGAAAGTAAAACATATAATAAACTTTTGAATGAAATAAATAAATATTCTACATGCTCAGAATTTAGTCCTGAATCGTCAGTTATTAAAAATTATTTAGATACAGTATTAAATTTACCTTGGAATGTTGAAACGACCATAAATACTGATATAAAAAAAATAAATACTGAACTTAATGAATCTCATTATGGACTCGTAGAACTTAAAGATAGAATTTGCGAATATGCTTATTTTTTATCGAAAAATAAAGACTTATCAGCGCCAGTGATTTGTCTTTTAGGGGCACCAGGAGTTGGTAAAACAACTAGTGCTTATTCAATAGCTAAAGCTTTAAATAGAGAATTTATTAAAATTAGTGTTGGTGGTCTAAATGATTCTACTGAACTTATAGGTTCAAGAAGAACTTATCTTGGTGCATCTCCAGGTAAGATAATGCAAGGTATCATGAAATGTAAAGTAAAAAATCCTGTTATTCTTATTGATGAAGTTGATAAAATGGTTAAGGATTATAAGGGTGATCCTGCTTCAACATTACTTGAAATCCTTGATAACACACAAAATAAATATTTTGTTGATAATTATATAGAAGAACCTTTTGACTTATCAAAAGTAATGTTTATATTAACGGCAAATAACATAGACAATATTCCAGCTACATTACTAGACAGACTTGAAATAATTAAAATGGATAATTATATGACTAGTCAAAAAATAGACATTGCTAAAAATTATTTAATTAAGGGCATTTTTAAGGAATTAAATTGTGAAATAAAAATAAGTAAAGAAGTTTTAGAATATGTTATAGAAAATTATACTAAAGAACCAGGCGTTAGAGAATTAAAAAGAATTTTAGAAAGATTAATTAGAAAAGTTATTGTTAATGAACCTAATGCAAAAAGTATATCAATATTACATGTTAACAAATATTTAGATGGTAAAAACATTTCTTATTTACCAGAAATAACTACTTGTGGCATAGCAAATATTTTAGCATACACTACTTTAGGAGGAAGATTATCTCATATTGAAGTTGCTAAATATAAAGGAACTGGTAAAATAATTATTACTGGTTGTGCTGGAGAAGTTTTAAAAGATAGTATAAATGTAGTAATAAGTTATTTAATTAATAGTTATAATATTGATTTAAAAAATCAAGATTTACATTTTCATTTTTTAGAAAGTTATGTAAAAAAAGATGGACCTTCGGCTGGTGCATCAATTGCTTGTGCTTTAATGAGCCTTATTAAAAATAAAAAAATACCATCAAGTGTAGCTTTCACAGGAGAACTTTCTTTAAAAGGTGATATTCTTCCTGTTGGAGGTATTAAAGAAAAAATTTCTATATCAGTAACCGAAGGAATTAACAAGATATTTGTTCCTGCGGCTAATGCTTATGAAGTTGCTAGTATAAGTGAAAATATTACCAATAACATAGAAATAGTTTTAGTAAGTAGTTTTAACGAAATTTATGAAACACTTTTTAAATAATATCTTATATGGTATAATTTTCTTATATAGATAGGATTGATTTAAATGGATTTAAAAGATATAAATTATAAGGATTATGGAACAAATAAAAAGGGTGTCATAGTTCTTTTACATGGTTGGGGGCAAAATATTCAAATGATGGATATGCTTGGTAGACCATTTGAAAAAAATTATCGTATAATTGTATTAGATTTACCTGGTTTTGGGGAATCTAAAGAACCACCAACATTTTGGTCAGTGACAGATTATACGACTTTTTTACGTAACTTTTTAAAAGAATTAAATGTAGAGAATCCAATTCTCATTGGACATTCCTTTGGAGGAAGAATTGCTATTAATTATGCATCAAGGTTTAAAACTAATAAGGTAGTCTTACTATCGGCTCCATTTAGACCAAAAAAGAAAAAAACTAATATAAAAGTAAAAATATTTAAAACTATTAAAAAAATTAAATTTTTATCCCCATTAACAAACTATTTAAGAAATAAATGGGGCAGTGCCGATTATAAAAATGCAAGTGAAATAATGCGTGGTAGTTTAGTTAAAATAGTTAATGAAGACTTAACTGAAAATGCTAAAAAAATCGAAGCTCCAGTTTTAATGATTTATGGTACTTTAGATAAAGATGTACCTATAAATGAAGCAATATTCCTAGAAAAAGTTCTTAAAGATGGGGGACTTGTTCGATATGATGGTCTAGGTCATTATGCGTATCTTGAAAATTTAAATCAAACTATAAACATATTAAAAAATTATTTAGGGTAGGTGATATTTAGTGAAATATTTAATGATATTTTTAATATTTACCATAGTTTTACTAATACTATTATATTTAAAAAATAGCATAAACAAAAAGATTGAGTACGCGTATTTAATAATTTCAATATTTTGCGGACTGACAATGTTGTATGTTACTCCGCCTATGCATATACCAGATGAACAACATCATTTTTTAAAAACGATAGTAACATCAAATTTATATCAAAATGAGTTTAAGCATGATGATTATGGTTTTTCGTATGAAAAAGAAAATGTTGAGCTTGTCAAATTTATAGACAAGTATGCAAATGGAGTTTTGGAAGGCGATAAAAACTATAGCCCAAATACTTATTTAGCAGATTTATTTAGGAAAGTTAATAAATCTGCAGATAAAAAATTCATATGGTTTTCACTATATACTCAAAAATTTACAGCTTATATACCAGCTTCAATAATAAGTTTTATAATTCAAAAAATATATTATTCACCACTAATTGTTATGTATTTTGAGCGATTTATAAATTTAACACTATTTATTTTAGCAACATTTTATACAATAAAGAAAATACCAAAATTAAAAAAAGTTTTCTGTTTGGTTTCACTTCTTCCAATAACGGTTCAACAATCATTTGGTATTAATCAAGATTCAA
>OJAW01001412.1_pt1 | contig 13990 bp, 15 predicted proteins | sample 1589151 | NCBI WGS metagenome assembly OJAW01 (sample SAMN03283290) | human gut metagenome | biome: human-associated habitat; material: feces | host: Homo sapiens | place: Peru | collected 2012 | reverse complement strand
TCTAATACCATCCTTTTTATTACTTATTTTTTTTACAAATAAAATTTATTAACTTAAATTATCACCTTCCTAACTAACAAAATAAAAGCAGTATTAAAATAATATAATTTATTCTAATACTGCTAATAAATTATTTGCCTTCCTACATTTTAACAATTTTTCATATCATTAATTAATTTAAGTTCGTTTAAACATTTACTATTCTTCATAAAACTTAAATTATTTTAGATTAATTCTATTACTAAAATATTAAAACTGAAAATAAATTGTATTTAGGTTTTATACCTAGGAAATAAACTTGTTTCTCTATAGTTAAAATCTACTATAATATTTAATATGACCTTCCTTAAACTTAAGTATCTTTTTATATAAGATTTATTGGTAGAGTTTAATTTTATAATTAAATTATCTTATACAAGATAATATCTTTACAATATTATCTAACTTAAGTATTAGAGAAATTGGCGGGGCGAGCACCGTTCGAATTGTTCACATTGTTGTTGTTAAGGTTGCCTGGGTTGTCAGAACCGTTCACATTCCACGAGTTAGCATTGTTGCCATTCCAATTGTTAGGCGAAAGCAACCACCCAAAGCATCAAAAGCTAAAAGAAGCTCCCACTGTAATAGTTTATTCCCTATATAAAGTGCAACTTGCACATTATACCAAAATTAAATTTCTACTTACCGGCATTACCACGCCGGTTTTTTTGCTAGCCTGTGAAAGGGTTTTCACAGGCTTTCTTCATCCTGTTCTATCAACATCCACTTGTAGTACTTATTTCGTATGGTGTTTCAGGTGCTCCATTTCCACTAGTCCAAAGTGTACAAGTTTTGAGAGAAATGGCAGGACGCACGCCGTACGAATAGTAGACAACGTCGATGCTGAGGTAGCCAGGGAAGTCAGAACCGCCCACGTGCCACACGCCAGAGCGGTAGCCATCCCAGATGTAAGGCGAAAGCAACCACCAATGTGTACTTCCTGTTATACTGCCTCCTGTACTATTTAAATAATACCATGCATATGGACTTGTTAAATTTGTAATCTTATAACCACCAGCATATGTTATTTCATCTGCTGTCATTAGCCCTATTGGATATGTTAGTTTTCCGTTTCCTCCTCCTGAGGCGCTTCCTGAAAATGCATCGTTAGAGTCTTCACAATCATATGTTGGGTTTCCTGCATTTAGTCTTGTATATACATAGTAATCAAATGAACTACTTGCATTATAACTAGGTGCTTTTCTATCATTACAATATACTGCTTCTGTACTTATATATTTTGAGTAACTTGATAAGTTTGTACTATACCAATTATCTATATATGTTTTTATTGTACTATTATTTGTATTAGTTCTATTTGAAGCAAGTGAGCCACTTGTTCCATACATATATCCTACATACATTGAATCATTAGATGTTCTATTGAATGCCTTTGTTCCTATGTATCCACTTGTTGTATCAGAACTTGTTCCCGCATAAAGTAGCCTTATACTTCCATCATGATTTGTTCTTATTATTCTCCAGTAGAATCCTGCAAATTTTACCCAGTTATTCTTTGCATCTCCAGCAAAGTAATATACATCTTTTGCAGTACTTCCTGCTATACTTTCTGTTGATTTGTATAATGTTCCTGTGTTAGTAGTTGTAAATGTTGTACTAAAGTTTGTTCTTGTACTTATTGTAGGATTATCAGATAATATTTTCTCTTCAAGTGTAGGCGGCAAATCTTCTACTTCGTAAGGAGATGCACTACTTCCATCTCCACTTTTCCAAATTAAATTTCCTTTTAAACTTATAACAGGTCTAACTCCAAGTATAGAACCTGCACCTCCTTCTCCAATTAAATTGCCACCAGTTTCTACTTCATAAGGAAATGCAGTATCTCCACTAAAATATCTTGGGGATAAAGTCCACCAATTACTACTATTAACGTTATTTCCAGCTGAGTTTTGTGTATACCATAGCCCATCAATTGGAGTACTAGTAAATATTCCTCCAGCATAAATTATTTCATCTGATGTCATGAGTCCTATTGGATATTTTAATTTTTTATTTCCAACATTTGAAGATGTATATGTAAACATATCATCTACAGATTGACTTCCACCAATCCATGCATTAGTGCTTGTATTTTTCCCGCAGTCATAACTTGGCTTTTTGTTAGAATGCACTCTAATGCCTGCACCATACTGAAAATAAGATCTCATGTTATATATTGCTGTACTTCTATCATTACAATATATAGCTTCTGTACTTATATATTTAGAGTAGTCTATTAGCTTATTAGTGCTTTCATCCGTATATTCTATTTGATAAGTAGAATTCACTATTGTTCTTGTTCCATCATACCAATTATCAATATACTCTTTTATCAAACTATTGTTTTCATTAGTTCTATTATTATCAAGACTTCCTGTTGTTCCATACATATATCCTACATTCATAGGATCTCTACTAGAATTCGAATAAGAACTTTTTCCTATATATCCAGTTGTTGTGTCTTTACTTGTGCCTACATAAAGTAATCTTATACTAGAGTCATAATTCGTTCTTATTATTCTCCAGTAGTACCCTCCAAAATATACCCAGTTATTTATTTTATTAGTTTTATCACTGCCCGCAAAATAATATACATCTTCACCATTTTCTGTGGCTTTATAAAGTGTATTTGCTATGTTAGATGTAAATGGTGTACTAAAGTCTGTTCTTGTTTCTACTTTTGGATTATCTACAAGTAATTTAGAATAAAAAGTATGATTAAAATCTATTGTACAATAGTCTGGCATTTTTATGTTAGAAAAGCTTATTGATTTATCTGAAGAATTAAATGTAGCAATTGTACCATTCTTACATGTTATTTTATTAACCGTATTATTATTTATTAATGCATTATAAGATAAACTTGTCTTTTCTCCATTTAAAGTGTAAGCCATTATTTCGTTTGGAAGTTCACTTGTTTTAAATGTTTCTTCTTTAGATATAACATTATTATCTTCTTTCTTTAAAGTGAAAAATAATACTAAACTTATATTTACAACAAAAACTCCTAATATAATAAATAACTTCTTTTTCATAAATCTTTCCTTCCTTATTTAAACACTAAAAAGAGATAGGGTTATCCTATCTCATTAAAGCACATGAAAAACCAGAAGGTTTACTATTTGTTAATAATAACCCCCCCCCTAGTACTTTATTTTGTACAAACGGACTATTGTTTTTCATGTTCTGTCTCTCCTTTGTTATTTGTAGCCTCCTACAATAAAATAATACCACAAAAATCTTGGCAATACAAGAGAATTTTGTGGTATTATGTCTCTATTGAAACTTATTCATTTGTTTCATTAATTGATTAACTTGCTTTTGATTGGGTGTTCTACCCATTCCTTTCATTAAAGTTTTAATCATTTCTTCATTAATTGGTGGGTTCTTTTTAAGTTCTTTTGTCATAAGTTTTTTAGCAATTATAAAACCTACTACTACACCTACTACTAAACCAATTAATACATATAATATATCCCAAATCATAGAATTATCCTCCCTACATATTTAATTATATAAAATATTTTAATAAAATACAACTATCTTGAATAAATATTTTTTAAGTAGAAATAGTCTATATTAGTAAAATCTACTACAAATAAATAAGGTATGTTATTTAGACATTTAAAGAATGTTGGAATTGTACTATTTGATTTAACTTTAATATGACTATTATATACTGTTAATTTAGTTGTTTCATTATTAAGAAAATCATTTATTATATGATTATCAAAGTAACAAGAATAATTTAAATTTTCAGTACATGAATCTTTTATTAATTTATTTAAATTTTTTTTAGGTATTTTTCTGCATAATTTATCAAACATTTTAAAAGCTAAAGATAAATCTTTTTTATCTAAAAGATATATACTTTCAAGTAATTTAAATAAACTCTCAGGATTATCTTTAGTTATATTATAAACTTCTTTTTTAATTAAAAAAATATAGTAAACTCTCATAATTACTCACCAAGATAAGTTTACTATATTTTATTTAAAAATTATGTCGTTTTTTCTTCTTCAGTAGTTATTTCTTCGTTATATTTAGTTTTTAAAGTAATATTAATTGTTTCTCCCTTAACTACATCTTTACCTTTTATATTAGAATTAAACGCATATCCATAACCATCAAAAGTAAATGTAACACCTAGTAAATTACCATAGTTAATTAAGTCATTTCTTGACCAGTTGTCTACATTTACATACTTATAAGTACTTGAATTAGTAAGTAAGAACACTTTATCATTAGCATTAACTATACTATTTTTAGATGGATATTGCTTTATTACTTTATCACCATCTCCAATAACAATAACATCTAAGTAATTGCCTTTTAATTCTTCTTTTACTTTGTCTGTATTTTTATTAATATAAGAATTTAATTTATAATTTGAATATTCATTCTTTTCTTCTTTTACTATTCCTAGATATGTACTAACATCTTCAATTAATTGTTTAACAGCTTGACTAGTAAGTTTAGAATTACTTATTTTACTTACTGCTAAATAAACCATTATTTCAGGATCATTATCTGGAAATAAACCAACAAAGCTTCTTACATAATCAGTACTTCCTTTTAAGTATCCTCCATCTTTACTAGCTATCTGTGCTGTTCCTGTTTTACCAATAGTTGTAACACTAGTAGTTTTGTAACTTTTACCTGAAGCAGTTTTAAAGTCACTATTAACAACATTCCACATCATATCTCTCATTTTATCTGTTGTTTCTTTACTAAATACTTTTCTTATTTCTTCTCTTTTATTTTCTAAGATTACTTTATTACTATTGGTATCAATTATTTTTTTAACTATATAAGGTTTTATCATAACACCATCATTAGCAAGCACAGTAAATGCCTGAACCATTTGTACTGGAGTTACACTCATACCTTGTCCAAAAGATGCATTAACTACTTCTATTTCATAATTAAAATTAATTTTACCTTCCTGTTCATTGGGTAAATCAATCTCTGTTTTAGAACCAAAACCTAGTTTCTGATAAAAATCTTTTAATCTATCTCTTCCTGTTCTTTGAACTAATAATGTACTAGCAACGTTAGAACTACCCCAGAAACCTTGATCAAAAGTTATTTTTCCCCATCCATATCCATTCCAGTCTTTAATAGTATAATCTCCAACTTTAATAGTACCTGAATTATATTCCTCATCCCCATTATATAGTCCACTTTCTATGCCTGACATAAAGCTAAATATTTTCATAGTACTACCTGGTTCATAAGTATAACTAACAAATGGATCATAATAACTAGTTATATTTTTAGTATTAGGATCAAAATTAGGACTAGAACTAACTCCTAATATTTCTCCTGTTTTAGCATTTATTACACTTAATGTAGCCCATTCTAAGTATGAAGCACTTTCAAGTACTTTCATAGCTTGTTCAGTAAACATTTGAATACTTGTATCTATTGTTAAATAAATATCTTTACCATCTTTTGCTTCAACTATCTCTTCATTAGTATTAGCAATTTTATACCCATAAATATCACTTTGATATGTTCTAGAACCGTTTTCACCAGTTAACAAATCATTAAACTTTAGTTCTAGTCCCATTTCTCCTATTACTTCTCCATTCTCTTTAGTTTTTGCATAACCAAGAGTATAACTTAAAAAATTTCTATTAGGATAATATCTCTTTACACTTTTAATAAAATCTATACCAGGAAGTTCAAGCGCTTCTATTTCTTCTTTTAAAAGTTCAGTTATGCCTCTTCCCCCAGGACCTAGTTCCACTTGATAAACATTCTCAGTATTAAGAAGTTTAACTATTCTTTCTTCTGTCATATTTATTAAAGGGCTCAACTTCTTAGCAGTTGTTTCTTTATCCACAACATGTTTAGGATCTTCTATATCAGTAGTTCTTTTTTCACTTAAATATGCTATTACTGTATAAGAATTAACATTTACTGCAAGTGTATTACCTAAATTATCATAAATTGTTCCTCTTTTAGCAACAATATTTTCTTTGGTAGTATTTCTATTTTCAGCAAAAGCTTTTAAATCAATTCCATCAACTTTAGGACTTAATACTACATATGAAAGTTTTAAAATTATAACTACAAATAAAAAAACTGAGAAAAGTAAAAAAAGTTTGCTAATTTTTACAGTTCTAGTTTTTTTCATAATTTCCTCCTACTCATTTATAGTTCTTATATTACTATTATTATACTCCAGTCCATAAGTAGTTGCAACAGTTTCTACATTATCCAAACTTGCAAGTTCATTTATTTTCATTTCTAAACTTTGATTTAACATAGCTTGCTTATCTATTTTTCTTCTCATACTTTCTACTTCTATATTAGTTTTAGAAAGAAGCGCCATAGAAAAAGATGTACCAAAAATATTTCCAAGAATTAATAAAACACTTAATAAAACTAAAGTTTTTTCTCCTTTTAGTAATTTAACTTTCTTTTTCTTAGCCACTTTTATTCCCTCTTTCTATAATTTTTCTATTACTCTTAATTTAGCACTTCTGCTTCTCTTATTTAACTCTAATTCTTCTTCTGTAGGCACGATAGGTTTCTTGGTTATTAGTTTTCCTTTTGGTTTTAATTCATCAAAAACAACCGGAAGTTTTTTTGCAAGTTCACTTTCTTTAGATAAGTTATTAAAAGTATTTTTAACTATTCTGTCTTCTAAACTATGAAAAGTTATAACACATAGTCTTCCACCTTTATTTAGTAAACTAAATGCATCCAATAAACTTTTTTCAAGTATTCCAAGTTCATTATTAACTTCTATTCTAATTGCTTGAAATGTTTTCCTACATGGATTTCCTTTTCTTCTATAGCTAAGGGGAACGTTATTTTTTATAACTTCCGCTAGTTCTAGGGTAGAGTTTATTGGTCTAGAACTAACTATCCCCTTAGCTATAGATTTAGCATTTGCTTCCTCTCCATATACATAGAGAATGTCTATAAGTTTTTCTAAAGAATAAGTATTAACAACTTCTTTAGCAGATAATTTCTCTCTCTTATCCATTCTCATGTCAAGAGGCGCATCCTTATGGAAGCTAAACCCTCTTTCTTGCTCGTCAAGTTGTGGACTGCTAACACCTAAATCAAATAGTATACCATCTACTTTAGTGTTAATAAAATCTTTCATATTTTTAAAATTTGTATGAAAAATTTTAAAGTTATTTCCTATAGCACTCAATTTATTTGTACTATAAGTAACTGCATCAATATCTTGATCGAAGGCGAATAGGAACCCCTCAGTTTCTAATCTCGCTAATATTTCCCCTGAGTGACCAGCATACCCAAGTGTAGCATCTATGTATGTCCCATCTGGTCTAATGTTTAAATATTCAATACTTTCATTTAATAAAACACTTTTATGCATTACATTCCTCCAGCAAACAAGTCTTCTGCCATTTCAGCAAAGCTATCCATATTTTCATTCATGAAAGCATCAAACGCTTCTTTATCCCACACCTCAACTCTTTCATTTACACCAATTATTACACAGTCTTTAGTAAGATTTGCATAACTAGTTAAAGGTGCCGGAATATTTATTCGACCTTGTTTATCGAATAATGTAGTAGATGCTCCACTTAAGAAAAATCTACTTACATTTCTAGCAGCAGTTTTAGTAAAAGGTAAAGTTTTAAGTTCGCTTGCTATCTTTGTCCATTCTTCTTTAGAATAAATGAATAAGCATTTATCTAGTCCTCTAGTGATAACAGCTTCTACTCCTAATTCACTTCTCAACTTAGAAGGAATTATAAGTCTGCCTTTATCATCTATACTATGATGAAACTCACCCATTAGCATAAGCGTCCCCCACTTTCTTCCACTTCACTCCACTGTCTACCACTATTTTACATTATTACATTTAATAAGTAAAGAGCAAAATGATAATTTTTTATAAAAAAATAAAACTTTACACATTTTGTGTAAAGTTTAATTTAACTAAATTTACCAGTTTCTAGTAAATTTATTCCTTTTTTGTAAATAGTTTTTAACTCTTCATCTGTTACTTTATCATCATGAATATAATTACTAAATACTATTTCTCCTTTATTTACAAATAAAACCATAGGTGTATAGATTTTATAATATTCTGTTTCAATATAATTCCCACTCGGAGTAGAAACTAAATATCTATCAGTAAAAGATCCTAATTTATTTAATAACTTTTCATATTCTTTTGAAGGTTTTTGTTTTACTATAATTTCCTTCTCAGTAAGTTCAAGAATAATTTCATCTTCTCTAGAATTATATACATAAATGTTTTCATTAACGTTTAGTGTTAAAAGTATATTTATGAGTCTATTTATATCCTTCCTATCGTTTACAACTACAATAACACCTTTTTCTTTATCCAAAACATTTAATAATTCAGATGCATCAATATAATTAAATAATTTATTATTATAAGTAATTAAATTATTTTCACTTTTATCTATATTTATATCTAGATATGTTAAAAAAACAAAAAGAAAGCCTAATAGTATTGACAGGCTTCCTTTTATTAATTTATTCTTTTTATTTTTTCTTTTACGCATTATTAATTTGACTCATAACTTCTTTAGCAAAGTCATCATTTCTTTTTTCCATTCCTTCGCCAACTTCATAACGAACCATTCTTTTAACTTCAGAATTATTTTTCTCAAGATAAGCACCTACTGTTAGGTCTCCATCTTTAACAAATGGTTGTTCAACTAAGCAAATCTCTGCATAAAATTTATTTAATCTTCCTGCAATTATTTTATCTACAAATTCTTTTTTAGCACCTTCATTAAGAGCTTGTTCAGTTAAAACTGTTCTTTCATGTTCTACTTCTTCAGTTGGAACATCTTCTCTTCTAGCATATTTTGGTCTCATAGCCGCACTTTGCATTGCTACATCTTTTGCTACTTCTTCATTACTTCCAGTTACTACTACTAAAGAAGCAATTCTTCCACCCATATGAATATATTTACCAAATACTTCATCATCACTCTTAGTAACTAAAGTAAATCTTCTTAAACTTAATTTTTCCCCAATAGTAGCAGTTTCATTAATAATTAAATCATTAACAGTACCATTTTCAAGCGGTAAATTAAGTGCTTCTTCTACTTCTTTTACATCACTATTTAAAATAGCTTTACCAATAGTTTCAACCATAGAAACAAATTCACTGTTTTTACTAACAAAATCAGTTTCGGAATTAACTTCAAGTATTACAGCTTTGTTTCCTTCGCTATATATAGCAGCTAAACCTTCAGCAGCAATTCTATCTTGTTTTTTAGCTGCTTTACTTATGCCTTTTTCTCTCAAATAATCAACAGCTTTATCCATATCACCATCAGTTTCAGTAAGTGCTTTTTTGCAGTCAAGCATTCCTGCACCAGTCATATCTCTTAAAGCTTTTACATCACTTGCTTTAATATCCATTTTAATCTCTCCTTATTTAATAGATTTTAATATCTCTTCTTTTTTCATTGAAGAATAACCTTTAACACCTTGTTCTTTAGCAATAACTTTAAGTTCGCTAAGTTTCATATCTTCATAATTAGTTTTAGTTTCTTCTTCTTTTTCTTCAATTTCCTTTTCTATGATCTTAACTTCTTCTTTAGAAGTATCTTTTCTTTTAACTTTAGTAAATTCTTCTTCAGTTACATAGTCTTCTAAAGGTAAATTATTACCTTCACAAACTGCATTAGCAAGTACTCCAAGTACTACTTTAACAGCTCTCACAGCATCATCATTACCTGGAATTACATAATCTACTAAATCCGGATCACTATTTGTATCAACAATACCAAATGTAGGAATTCCAAGTCTCTTAGCTTCTCTAACTGCATTAAGTTCAATTCTAGGATCTACAACTACTACTGCATTGGGAAGTTTAGCCATTTTTCTAATACCACATAAAATCTTATTAAGTTTGTCGTATTCTTTTTGTAGTTTAGCAACTTCTTTTTTAGGAAGTAACTCGAACTTACCTTCTTCTTTCATTTTTTCAATCTTATCAAGTCTATTAATTCTTTCTCTAATAGTCCTGAAGTTTGTTAATGTTCCGCCAAGCCATCTTTCAGTTACATAGTAACCATCACATCTAGTTGCTTCTTCAATTGATGCTTCTTGTGCTTGTTTTTTAGTACCAACAAATAGTACTTTTCCTCCATCTTTAGTTGCTTCTAGTAAAGCTGCATAAGCTTCTTCTAGTTTACCAACTGTTTTTTCCAAATCGATGATGTAAATATCATCTCTTGATGTAAAGATGTACTCTTTCATCTTAGGGTTCCATCTCTTAGTTTGATGTCCAAAATGAACACCTGCTTCTAATAAATAACTTTTTGACACTACTGCCATAAATATCACTCTTCCTTTCGTTTTTTCTTCCACCCAGTTCTGAATACTTACACTCTTAGAGCACTAGTAAGTAAAATTCCTAAGTGTGATTATTTTTCAAAGCAATTAATATTTTACCACAACATTATATGTAAATTCAACACTTTTTAACCCTTTTCTCTATTTTATAGTCAGTAGAAATATACCAAACAAATAAAGAACCAATAAAATTACCTAAAATACAAAGTATAATAGACCAATCAAAAGTACTAGCAACACCAAGAGTAATTATATTAGCGATAGAGTGTTGAAAACCAGAAAATATAAATAGTGGCACTCCAAAAATTATACCCAAAGCAGTTTTTTCTTTATACATTTTAACTGCTAAATACATAATAACTCCACACATAAAAGATTTTACAAAGAAACTAAACGAAAATTCATAAGTGCTTACTTTTAATAAAGCACTTTGAACTAATGATTTATCAACATAGGAATATAAATAACCAAATAAATATCCAAATATTAAGTTAACTATAAGAATAATTAAAATATCTATTACTTTAATCTTATTTTCAAAAATAAAACCACATTTACCAGTAAAAAGATTTAGATTTAAATAACACACGCCTAAAAGTCCAAATGAAAAAAGAAAAGGGCCAAGAGGATTACCTATTTTAAGAAGTACATAATTACCAAGTGAAATTAATAATGATGCTGCAATACTTTTTTTAATTAAATTTATTTTCATTTAATGCCTCCTTTGCATTCTTACTTACATCTAAATAATTAATACCAAGTTTTCACACATTTTTTGTTCATCTTTACTCAAAAGTATTAATTTATCAAATATATCAAGAAGTTTTTCATCACTTTTCTTATAAGTCCAATCTTCTTCTGTTTCATATTTTCTTATATCTTTAACTTTGCTTTCTTTGTCAGTATTGGGGTAACCCAAATAATAAATACCCCATTTATCTCTATCTAAATAAACATTAATGTCTTCTGGTAAAATATGAGCACTGTCAATTATAAATTTTTCATCAGTACTGTCTATTATTTCAATAACTCTAGATAAAAACAAACTCAAATTTTTACTGGAAGTCTTGCTTACAACAACGTTGCTTGTAATATTAGTATCAGGAAAATTCCTCTTAAAACTTGAAGCAAAGTAATCAAGAGGTATATGGTTATAATAAGCATTTTTTATTTTATTACTGAAAGCACTTTTCCCTGATTTACTAACTCCGCCTACAAAAATATTTTTCATAACGCTCTCCTCTTATTAACATACTTCTAATTAAAGTATAATAAAACTAAATACTTAAGTCAATAAGTTTTATATCTTTTTATTTTAATTCATTTTCTATCAAAAGTGATACCCTTTAGCGTTCCGTTTTTAATAGAATTAATTATAAATAAATTTATTCTATCAAAATCAGGCTCTCCACCTACTTTAGGATAGTTTTTATATTTTCCAATCTTTTCGTAAAGTTCATATATTTCTTCTTCATCAAAATACTCTATTCCAAATATCTTTTTTAGAATGTCTTTATAATATGAGTTAAGTGTATTTAAAATATAAATACATACCTCATCTATTGGAAGCACTTCTTCTTTAATAACTGTCATACTTGCTAAATTTAAAGCAGTTATTTCATCTTCAAACTTTGGCCAAAGTACACCTGGAGTATCTATTAAATCTATTTCATCGTTTATTTTAATCATATTTATACTCTTTGTTACACCAGGCTTATTACCTACTTCTTGTACTTTTTTATTAACAAGTTTATTTATTAAAGTACTTTTTCCTACGTTAGAAACCCCCACTACCATTACCTTAGCTTTCTTTTTTAATAAACCTTTTTCTTTTCTCTTCTGATTTACCTTTTGCATAAGAGTATTTATAGCTTCTATTACTTTCTTTCTTACATCATTAGATTCCATTTCACTTAAAATAACTACATAACCTAAACCTTCATAATATTTTTTCCATTTTAAAGTTTCATCTTTATCACATAAATCATATTTACTAAACACTAATATCTTTTCTTTGTTTTTAGTAAATTCATTTATATCACTAATAAAAGAACTTTTAGGAACTCTTGAATCTATCACATGAATAACTACATCTACTAAATCTATTCTCTCTTTTATTTGCCTTTTTGTCTTAGCCATATGGCCTGGATACCAATTAATATTCATTTGATTTTGTGTTTCTTTTTTATTTTCATTATTTTTCTTTTCTGCTCTAATTTTTCTTTTTTGATACATATCCATTTTTTTCACTTCTTTCTATTTCTCTTTATTTTAAAAAAATACTTAAAAAAGTATTTTCTGACTTCGTCCTTTAACTAGATGATATTATATCATAGTTTTGTCTTTTTATAAAGTCTAGTGCCTCAAAATATTTATCTTCGCATTTAAAAATTATTTTTATATTTTGATTTTCATCAATAACAATATCTTCTATTAATTCTTCTATTAATAATCTATCGATTTTTTTCACTTCTTTTAATTTTTTTATTTCATTAAACCAATCTTCATTATTTTTAGATTCAAAAGAAATATTTTCTAATCTATCTTCTAAATTAATTTTTTCTTTTCTATATTCACTTATTTTTTTACTATAATCTGCCGAATATTCCCAATATTCTGCTTCTGTTATAAATTTTTCTTTCAAATCATCTTTTATTTCATTTCGTAGTTTAACAAATTTATTTATTTCATTATCTATATTATCTATTTTTGCTTTGATAATATCGATGTCATAACTTATTTCTTTTTGGCTTACTATTTGTTCTATTTTTTGGTCTATTTCTATTACTACATTTCTAAAATTATTTATAAAATCAATTACGAGACTTTCTAATTTTTTAGAATTCCATAATTTAGTTAAATCATTAATATTATAATGTGTAATGCCATTTTCTAACTTATACACTCTTGGAGTAGATATTTGTAATGAATTTAGTTCATTTGCAATTTCCTTTTTGCTTTTTCCAGATAAAATCATTGAAAATATTTTTTTTACTATTTTAGCAGGTTCCTTATCTATTATAAATTTATACTTATCTTTAGGATCTCTTAAATAACCATAAGGAGCATAGGAACCAATAAACTTACCTTGTCCCTTTTTACTATCTAATACACTTCGGACTTTTTGAAAAATATCTCTTGCATACTCATCGTTCATTAAATTTTTAAATGGGACAATAATACTACTTGCAGATTTTGGGTCTTTACCAGTATCTATATTATCATTAATAGCAATAAATCTTATATAATTTATCTAAATGATTATATTTTTCTCCTAATCTATTCATGCCAGTATTTATTTTTATATGGCATTTTAACTTTTCATTAAAATTTAACTCTTTTATCTTTTCAGAATAATCATAGTCTATAATAGTTTGAATTAAATCATATTTCATAACATATTTTAAATCATCAAAATTAGTAAAACCTAATATTAAGATATTACCTTGTATATTATTTTTTCTTAAATATATACCTTCTTCTAATATAGCCACTGCAAAATCAGTTATACCAATTTCTGATAATTTTCTTGCTGTTAATAATGCCCCGTGTCCATAAGCATTTGCTTTTACAACTGCCATTATCTTTGTCTTTGGAGAAATTATTTTTTTTATTT
>OJAW01001405.1_pt1 | contig 14034 bp, 14 predicted proteins | sample 1589151 | NCBI WGS metagenome assembly OJAW01 (sample SAMN03283290) | human gut metagenome | biome: human-associated habitat; material: feces | host: Homo sapiens | place: Peru | collected 2012 | reverse complement strand
TGAAGAATAAAAAGAAATCTTATGAAAAAAGAAGAAATACAAGCATTGTTCTCTCAATTTGAACAAGTATCATGTGTTACAAATGGCATAGAATGTTGGAGCGCAAGAAAATTATGTTCTCTATTGGGATATACCCAATGGCGTAATTTCTTGAAAGTCATTGATAAAGCAAAGGAATCCTGCAAAAATGCAGGTCATGATATAAAAGACCATTTTGCTGACGTCAGCAAAATGGTTGTATTTGGTTCAGGTGATAGACTTTGAAGAATAAAAAGAAAAAATAAGATGGAACAGAATAAGAACGAATTGCTCTTGGGACAAATAGATAAAATCAACATTTTATCGGTAGTGAGAGATAATTTAAAAGATTGGGCTGAGAAAGGAGGTATTAATGCATAGATTGCCAAAGCATGAAACAATAAAAGTTTTTGAGGGATTCGCAGGCTATGGTGGAGCAACTTTTGGACTTAGACGAGCAAAAGTTAATCATAAGGTTATCGGCTTTTCTGAAATTGATAATGATGCCATAGAATTATATCACTATAATTTCCCCAATACACCTAATTTGGGGGACATAACAAAATTGAATCCGAACGACCCTAATTTTCCAGACTTTGACATGTTTACAGGTGGGTTTCCATGTCAACCATTTTCCACAGTAGGAAAAAGGCAAGGTATTGAAGATGAAAGAGGAAGAGGGACGCTTTTTGGTGATATAATTCGCATATGTGAGGTTAAGCAACCTAAATACATATTATTAGAAAATGTTAAGGGGCTTCTTACAGGGCGAATGAAAACAACCTTTAATGTTATAATAGATGAACTTCATAGGATAGGCTATGAAACAAGATTCGCTGTTTTAAATTCGAAAGACTACGGAATCCCACAGACACGTGAACGTCTCTGGATTTTTGCGTACTTGGGAACACTGCCTGAAAACTTCGATATTGTTCCACCCAAAAAGAAATTACAAGGATACCTAGCAGACTTTCTGGACGAGAAACCATCTTCTGAACTTTACAAAAGTCAGAAACAAATAGCGAGAATACATGAGATTCATCATAATGGTGTGTTTGATGTTGACGAGCCTTTGTGTTATGATATATATAATCGCAAGATTCGAACAGACCGGTTATGCATGACTGTTACACCACCAGAGCATAATGTCATAAGAATCATTGAACCTATGCAGGATGGTGAAGAAAGATTCCGTAAGTTGTCTTTAGATGAACATTTCCGTCTCATGGGGTTTCAACTAAATGACAAGAAAAGGGAAATTCTCTTTCCTCCAACACTTAATTATACAAAATTAGGACGTAGAGCAGGTAATGGTTGGGATGTAAATCTTGTAGGTATATTGTTGAACCATATATTTTGGCAACTATTATGAGAACAGATGTAACTTCAATGTTTTTCAACTCTTCGATAGATGGAAAAACGGCAACTCCTGCATGGGGTACTTCTATAGGGCAGAGTAAGCAAAGAAAATGCCGCATTGATGACTTCAAACCAGAAGTCATCAATATGTTGGTAGGTATGACTTATAAAAGCATTACGGATATAACAAACTTAGATGTAAGCAAAGGATCTGCAAAACGAGAAATTTTACTATGCTCTCGATTTACAGATATTTTTGTAAATAACAAGAAAATCAAAAATTCGCAATATGTCTTATTACTTGTACGTGAGCATTCTGAGAGCCATGATGGAAGACTTATAATAAGTTATGCTCCCTACATAAAATATAATGGAGTTGCTAATCAAGAATGTATCAGTAAAATGCGTGAGGAACTTCATTGTAAAGATGAAGGTTGTTGGTTTGTTTATGATATATCTATAGAGGAACAATCCACATTACATTTTAAAGCAATTGTTGTAGATGCAGATAAGCCTAGAATTTATGATTCTTCAAAAACAAGCCAATATCGCTCAGCTGAATGGAATTCAATGATACCAGAAGAATACAAAACTGAAGAAGAACATATAAACAATGAGTATCGCCCTTACATCACCGCTATCAAGTCAAAGCCGTTCCTATTGCTTGCTGGAATCTCTGGCACAGGTAAAAGCCGAATAGTGCGAGAGCTGGCAAGAGCATGTTGGGAGGAAGGCACAGATGATTATAAGGCACAAAAGCCAAAGAACTTCCAGATGGTGCAGGTGAAACCAAATTGGCATGACTCAAGTGATTTGATTGGTTATGTGAGCCGTGTCAGTGGAAAGGCAGAGTTTGTGGCTGGGGAGTTTTTGAAGTTCATCGCCAAAGCATGGGAAGATACTGAAACGCCATACTTCCTGTGCTTGGACGAGATGAACCTTGCACCAGTAGAGCAATACTTTGCAGAATATCTGAGTGTGATAGAGTCTCGCAAGAGCCATGAGGATGGTACTGTGACAACCGACCCAATTCTTGAGAAATCAGCAGAAGATTGGTATAGGGTGCTTACAAGTGAATTGACGAATGATGATAATGTGCGTAATCGTTTCTTGGAAGAAGGTATCTGCATCCCTCAAAACCTCATAGTCGTAGGCACTGTGAATATGGACGAAACCACATTCTCGTTCTCTCGCAAGGTGCTCGATCGTGCCATGACAATTGAAATGAACGAGGTGGATTTGCATGGCGGTCTGACCAAACGTCACGAAAGCATTGGCAAGTTGGCTAATGCAGAGTTTGTCGGCTCTGCCGTGGAAGGCGTGGATGTTTACAACAACTACACCGACGTTTGCAACATTACACTTGGCTATCTGCAAAAGGTAAATGACGTTTTGGAAGGCACTCCATTCAAGGTGGCTTATCGCACCCGTAACGAGTTTCTGCTCTATGTGGTGAACAACTTGCCGTATTGCAAAGACGAAAACGGCAATGATTTGGAGCAAGGCTATGTCATAGCTCGTGCCTTGGACGAGATTACCAGCATGAAAGTTTTATCACGCGTTGAGGGTGACGACACGAAGGTTAGCGACGAACTTCTTGATAATTTAAGCAAAACTATCGAGGACGGATTGAAGACTGTGTCGGGAGAGGAGAATACAATAAAATCCATATCTTTGGCGAAACTGAAGGAAATGAAAGCTAAACTCGTTTCGGGATATACAAGTTTTTGGAGCTAAAAAGTAATATGGATGGAACTATTGACTATTGAGCATGAAAATTTTACGATGATAGTCGAATGTACGAAGTTCGATAATATCTGGGACAAGGCCAAGAGTAACGTGGGCGAGGACAAACTCTACTCCACTTACTCCTGGTCGGAAGGTGTCGTATCTGTTAAGCGTACATTGGATGCCGACCATGAAATAGACATTGAGCAAGGTGTTCCTGCTCCCGCTACATTCTTCGACAATGCCGACTACCCCATCTGGATAGAGTTCAAAGACTATGTGAAAGACGCTCAGTTTGGCTCCATCCTGCAAAACGACAACGATCGCTTCTCCTTTCGTCGTCACATCTTGGCTGGTTTCATCAACTACAAGAATGAGATCGGACGAAGCGAGATACAGATTATATATAAGGTAGACAAAGAGACAAGGACATTCCGCTTCGGTTTTGAAGTTCTGAGTACGAAGCTCGACTATCACGAACATTGGCGCACAATCGTGGAGGATATAGAGCGAGAATATCGCATGTTGTCGTTGGACTATATGCGTCGCACGTTTCATGGTTTCTCACCCGACCAAAACGGCGAACATCCCGATATCGTCTGGTGGAGTGTGTTTGAGGGAGAACAACAGAAATTCATAAAAGCCTGCAAAAGCATCATTGACCGACCTCGCCACAGACTTCACGGTGAGGAGGTGTATCTGAGAGCGGACAAACTGAAGCAAACTCCCCATAACATAGAAAACAGGCTGGCAGAACATCGCAAGGAGCCAGCATACCTCTATCGCGTGGAGCAACATATACTATCTAACGACACGCAAGAGAACCGCTTCCTGAAGTTTGCACTTCATCAGATAAGCAAGAGGTATGAGGATCTGCGCCAACGCATTGAGGCGATAAAGACAGCTTCGGGCACGATGAAGGCTGCCATGCTTGCAACCTCAGAAACATTGAAACGGCTTCAACATCATCCCTTCTTCAGAACAATAGGAAGGTTCAAGGGAATAAGCCAAGAGAGCATGGTGCTGCAAAAGGCAACGGGCTACAGCCAAGTGTACCGTACATGGAACTTGCTTAGAAGAGCCTATTCGCTGAATGACGGCTTGTATCGCTTGCAGACGAAGGATATAGCAACGCTCTATGAGATATGGTGTTTCATTGAGGTGAGCCATATTGTCAAGGCGCAATTGCATCTTGACGATGAAGACGTAGAACATCGCAACCGTATGGAGATGAACGGCATCTTCTCTTGGGAGCTTGGCAAAGGCGAACACTCACGCATATTGTTCCGCAAGGATGGCGTAGAGCTGGCAGAATTGGTATATAACCCAAAGAACGCCGACAAGGAAAACGACGATGTGGGCATGAAAGACCTGGTTGTGCCGACCGTGCCGCAGAAACCTGACATCGTGTTGCAACTCACCAAGAACGACTTGCAGCAAGGCATGAAGATGACCTATCTCTTTGATGCAAAATACCGTATAGACGGCAAAGACAAGGGCGTGGATGTACCGCCGGAGGATGCCATCAATCAGATGCACCGCTATCGTGATGCCATATACTACAAAGACTATGATGCTAATGCGTTGAAAAAAGAGGTCATTGGCGGTTACATTCTCTTCCCTGGTGACGGTGAACCGGATGACGTGGCTGTGTCGAAGTTCTATAAAACCATCAAGGAAGTGAATATCGGAGCCTTCCCTCTTCGTCCTAAGGATGTAGAGAACAGAAAACTTTTGGAAAATTTCATTGATGAACTTATACATACCAAATCATACGAGACCATTGCTCATGTCATACCGCAAAAGGGTGCGTATGTGGAGGTAGGCAACCGTGTACTTATTGGATTGGTGAAAGAGGACAACAGGCTGTTTCAAGCGTTTATGGACGGAATTGCAACTCTGTATTATTCAGGAAAACAGTTCCCAACAACCATCGCCTTGCAAGATCTTCACTTCTTCATGCCATACATCAAAGGAAAAGGAATACGTGATGTGTATGAGATTGTCAAGGTGCGGACTATCACGGGCAAAGAGGCAAAACAAACGGATGAAGACGATGCCGACAGCAAGGCTCTCCGCCTGGCTTTTGAACTCCGGTATGTTCGCAAGCAATATGCAGAATTCCAACCGATAGATACAACAAAGATGATAGTCCACACGTTTGTTGATACGACTTTTGACAAGTTGGATGAATGTGTGATAATAGATAAATTGTAAACAGCAAATATGAATACAAGTATATCTCCTAAATATCAGATGAATCTTATACAAAATATCAATGATAAGTTGTTCGAATTGTATAAAGGGTATGAGGACGTTTCACATTATATTATGAAATGGATAGAGTGCTACGATGCTTTTGGACACCAAAATTTTTATATCCTTTACAAGGATAATGAGCAAAAAAAGATAGATGTTAAGAAAACGCTCCATAGCATAGATGGTGAAACTTTGCTCAAAATGGCAATAGATTTAGGAGTAGAAACTCCTGATTTTATACCTTCTATACCTGTTTTCAAGAATGAATTGAAATCAGACTTCGAAACAGCAAGTCAAACTTTTGAAAAGGCGTATAAAAATGTAGAAGAAGATCCGAGCCTCGCTATTGGTCTTGCAAATTCGGCCTTAGAAAGTATAATAAAGGAAATTTTAAGCGATAATAGAGTGAATATTCAACACGACGAAAAGGACACGTTGTCAAAACTGATAAGCACAATCTGTAAGGCTTTCAGGTTGAATGTAGACTCTTCTTGCCCTACTGAGATAAGGACAATTGCAAGTTCGTTGATTAATTGTTGTAAGGCCATAGAAGATATAAGAAGTGATAAAACTATTTTTCATGGAAAAACAGATGATAACAATATTGTTGAGAATCCACTATATGCATATTTTATTGTAAATTCTGTGTCTGCGATAGGACTATTTCTTTTGTCTTTTTATAAAGAACAATATCCAAAGATAGTTCATCAGCCCCTGATAGATTGGAATTCAAATGATCTTCCATTCTAAAGAGGTTGAAGAATTCCATATAACAATTGGAACTTCAAGCAATCCTAATAATTTAGGAGAAAGATTAAGACCAGAAATTATTGAGTAATAATATGAAGATCAATATAAAAGATACATTGTTAGCAGGTGAGCGTGTAACGCTCGAATGCAAGAAAGCCTCGAAAGGTGTGCCAAATTCTCTTTGGGACACTTATTCCGCTTTTGCCAACACATACGGTGGAACCATTCTATTGGGGGTGGTAGAGCACATGGACGAGCAAAACAATACCAAGCGGTTTGAAATCATTGGTGTTGAGGATGCAGACAAAATCCGCAAGGACTTGTGGAATACTGTAAATAGTCGTGAGAAAGTGAATATCAATCTTCTGTACGATGATGACATTCAGACGATAGATATTGACGGCAAGAAGATTATTGCCATCAACGTGCCTCGTGCCGATTATACAGTCCGTCCTGTCTATATCAACAACAATCTGTCAAGAGGAACTTTCAAACGCAACCATGAAGGCGACTATCATTGTACGGAGCAAGAGTTGAAAATGATGCTCCGTGATGCCAATGAGGCTGGCAACGACAGACTGATTTTGGAGTATTACACGATGGATGACATCGATATTCCAACCCTGGAACGTTATCGTATCATGTTTAAGACTGACAACCCAGACCATGTATGGAATGAGCTTGGTCACGAGGAGTTTTTGAAAAAACTTGGAGGTTATGCCATCAATAGAAAGGATGGAACGGAGGGCTTGACAATGGCAGGATTGCTAATGTTTGGTAAAGGATTGCCTGTACGTGAGCGATTCGATAATTTGCGCATGGACTATATCGACAAGTCACATTTAATTGGTGACCAACGATATAGCGACCGCTTAACTTATGATGGAACTTGGGAAAACAACCTCTTCAACTTTATAAGAATGGTATTCTTAAAAGAAAGCTCTAATGTCGTAAAAGAAAAGGGCAATGTCACAAAAGAATTTGTAAAAGCAAAGCGACAAATAAGTTCGCTTTTTGTTGTTATACCTCAAAGAAAAGCATTATATTTGTAGAAGTTATAAAGCATCAAAGAAAACTATCCTTGTGCTGAAAGACAACGAGATACGCCAGTGCGGAGAATACCGCACCAAGCGCCTCGTCCTCGAAGCCTGGAACAAATTCGGATATAACAATTAAATTAGAAATCTTATGGACAACGTGATAGTTTTAGGTAATGGATTTGATATTGATTTAGGCTTAAAAAACACATTTAAAGCCTTCAGAGAATCATTTGAATTTCGTTCTATAGCAGACATACCTCTAATAAAAAAATAAGAGATAACCAATGATCACAATCAATGGAATTCATGCAGATGCTTACAATTTTATATGGGGTGCATTTTAAAAATAAACTATATGAATACAGAGCAACAAAAGATAGAATACAAGAGTCTGCAAAAGATTCGAACTGGGGAGAAAGGTTTCAAAGAGCTCTCCACCACTTGTGTGGCTTTAGCCAATGCACAAGGAGGTCAAATTATGATTGGTGTAGAAGACAAAACGAAGAAGCCGGGACCTAATCAGATAATACCGCAAGAAGAGGCAAATAGTGCCGTTACAAGATTGCGTGGACTCTGTTTCAACGTAGGTCTTGCTGTAGGCGACGTATGTGCTGATGAAACTGGCAGCCAGTACTTTGCCATCACTGTATTCCCTTCACTCCATTCATATGCCACCACTTCTGATGGCAAAATGTACATCCGTGTCGCAGACAAATGCGAACCTGTACGTAGTGAGGATATTCAACGTGTAGGAGAAGAGAAAGGAGCTTTTCAATGGGAACTTGTACCAACACAGTTTGAATTGGAAGATGAGAATAAGACGAATCTCTCTAAATTCGCTAATGATATACGCCAATCTGATAGAGTGAAGCAGCATATCAAGCAGCTCGACGATATAGAAATTGGCGAACAGTACCACCTTCTTGACGGCAACAAGATGACTAATCTTGGTGTCTTATGGATTGGTACAGCCAAACAGCGTAGCCGCATTTGCTATCCTATCACTGTGCAATATATCGTATATGACGACTTGGAGAACAAAACCAATAAATTGGAATGGCGTGATAACACGCTTAATCCAAAGGAACTTTTGGAAGATATTATGGACAAGGCTGTAGAGTTGACCTATAGCTATGAGATGCCTAATGGCCTCTTCCGTAAGACAGTGCGCTATTACAACGAGAACTTAATCAGAGAGTTGCTTGTTAATTGTTTGGCTCATAGTTCAAGAACCATCTCCAACGACATCACAATCAAGGTATATCCAGGTTATATCAGCATCTCCAATCCAGGTGGTCTCCCTTTAGGTGTAACCAAAGACAACATCCTTCATACCAAACATAGACGTAATCCTAACATGATTGAGATTCTGACTGCATTTGGGCTGATGGAAGGCGAGGGTTCTGGCTATGACTTAATTTATGAGTTGGATGCAGTTGAAGCGAAGAAGCAACCAGAGATAGAATCAACTTTCAATACTGTCACAGTTTATCAAAGTGCAGAGATTACGGATAAAGAAGTTGTTCGCTTGATGGATTACGTTGACCACAATTATCAGCTTTCCCAAAAGAACAAGATAGCTTTTGGTATTATAGCAAGAGAAAAACGTATTGCCACAACCGACCTATCAAGGACTCTCCAGCTCTCTGCAGAAGAACGCCTTAGAAGTTATGTGGATAATTTAGACAAAAATCACTTGATAACAAAAGGTGGTGCAACCAAAGGGGCATACTATCAAGTCAACCCTACGCTATTAGCAAATGCAAAGTCCAACATCGTTACGACGCTAAAGACAATAGAGCCTTATGTACTTAAAGCTCTCATCAAAGAAGACTTGCATAGTCATCCCATGAGCAAAATTTCAGAAATAGCAAGCAGAATTCCAGATGTGGACATGAAGGAAATCAGAAAGATGGTCTATTCTATGGTTGGTAAAGAAGTTCAAAAGAAAGGGGCCCGCGTTAACTGTAGATACTATTTGATCTGATGGCTAAAAAAAATATAATTGAAAAATAAACGTTTGTTAAAAAGATTATAACTGTTTGATTATCAAGCAAGGTTTATTTTTGACAATTCATATTTTGAAGCTAAATATTGAAAATAAAACGGCTTGTAGTACAAAGATCGTGCGCTACATTACACAACATCTCTGAATGTTGACAAAACACTCGTGACGAAAAGCTACGAAAAATAGGTCGTCTCCTTGTTAATATGGCAAAGGATAAACTTATAGTAAAATCTTCGAATGGCAAAAAATGGCTGATAACAGAGATAGGCGAAAAAGAACTTTACTCATAATATAGGTCGTTGCGGTCGTTTTTATGGTCGTTACGGTCGTTCTCGGCTATTTTCGGTCGTTCTTTACAAGTGATTCTTCAGATAAAATTGTAATGACATTTTATCTGAAGAGTCACTTGCTTATATCATCTGCCACGTCGCATCCGATACTTCGCAGGTCGCATCATCGCATCCGATACTGCAATGCACCTGCGCCACCAAGGATCATCGTCTTCATCCTTGTCACGTCTCCAACCAGAGCCTGGCGAACCGCCACCGCCACACGACTCGGCATAGGTTGTAGCCTCACTGATATAGCCAAGAGAAAGAAGCATGGCACAGTTGATTATTGAGTTGCTATTGGTTGTTTGCAAACGTGTAACCTCAGATATTAAGTCATACCTGTATTCCGAAATGGAACGATGCCGGGCTTTTGTAACGGCAATGTCAACCAATACTTGCGGTCGTTTTGCTTTCGGTATGCCCGGCATCTATCATTGTCCGGCTTCTCTGCACGCTTTGCCGTTGATGTCGAAATTGAAACCGGTCTCCTGGTGACATATTGTAATCTGCTCACAGAAAGTCAAATTCCTGTACTCCGGGTGGCTGACAAGCCATTCCTCCAAGAATTCGTTTTCTTTTTCCAATGCCCTGTCAAAGTTTGACTCCCTGTCGTTTTCTATCCTGTTGAGATATGGTTCCATTTGCTCCTTATTGCCGTAGGCACTTGTCGGAATCATTATCCCACCGAAATTCACATTGTCGTCTTGCTTCTTTATGAAACCGTCGCTATTTAGTGTTACGTGGAATATCGCTTGTACATACTCCTGATCGAGCATTGTCATTCCAAACATCTCAGAAGACTTTATAGTGATGTTCAGGTCGCCATTATCAGCCTTTTCGATTTTATTGTCAAAGGAATTGAAAATCACGGAAGGCTGTTTGAAGAAGAAAATCTTGTTTCTGACATAATCATCCTTATTGCTGGTCATCAGGATATATTTGTCTTTATAGCACTCCACTGTCATTTCCTCTTCATTATTGTAACCGATGTCCTTGAAAGTAATGCTGTCTACGACGTGGATGCTTGTCACTTTCGGTTCACTCTTTGTGCTATATATAGAAAAAGTGTCGCTGCCTTGAGCGTCTGAGAGACCGATTTCCTGTTCTTTCACGTCAGCGAGCTTTATTACCAGCGCCTCTTCTCCCAGCGTGTCCACGCCGATAGACTGTTGTTTAGCATCGGCAAACACGATATAGTGTTCTTTGCCGGTAGGGTCATCGGATTTGTTAAGGATGATTTTGCCCTCCTTCTTGTATTGTTCCACTTTCTCGTTGACTAACTCTTGATAACTCTTGCTGCATGAACAAAGCGTCAGTAATGCAGCCAATAATAGGATTGGTAGTTTTTTCATAATTCCAATAGTTATTTTGTTATACTTGCTTTATAACATTCACACTTTCTGTCGTCAAAATTAGTAAATATTGACATATCAGTCAAGTCCATAATAGTTCATTATCATAAAAAGTGGAGGGCAGAACCGAAATATTCATAAAAATTGTTTACCTTTACGCTTTAAAAAAACGAAAAGCAAGAAAAAGAAGGGCTCGTTTCTGTTTTGATGCGTGATGCCCTTATAGAAGAAAAGAACTAAGAATGGTGAATTACATAGATACTTCTACACTGAAACATATCATCATGTCGGCTTGTGCCGTGATGTTGTGCGCCTGCTCGTCAGAGAACGGAGTCGACGACGTTCCTGTCACGCCGCCAACTCCACCCGAACCGGTGGAGCAGTTGCCGATACGCATCAGCAGCATGCCGGAGGCACGTGCCTTAGACAATGCCTTCGAGACGGACGACAGGATAGGCGTGTTTGTGGTAAACCGCAATGCCGACGGTTCTGCGGTCGGACTAAAAGCCCAAGGCAACTATATAGACAACAGCATGTATACCTTTCATGGCACTTGGACCTCAGCGGTGCAGGAATACTGGAAAGACGACATTACGCATGCCGACTTCTATATGTATTATCCATACACCGCCACGATAGCGAGTGTTGAGGCTCTGCTGTGGAGCGTGAAGACAGACCAAAGTGCAGGAGCAGACTACAAGGCAAGCGAACTGCTCATCGGCAAGACCCTTGATGTGGCGCCGAGCGAAGAAGCCGTGAACATCGGAGCCAAGCACATGATGGCGCAGGTCGTCATCACTCTGGCTGCCGGCAAGGGATTTACCGCAGCCTCGTTGGCGAAAGCAAATGTCAGCGTAAGGATAAACGATGTGAAGATGCAGGCCGCCGCCAATATAGCTTCCGGCATTGTGACAGCCACCGGCGACAAGGGCTATGTCATACCGATGAAAGACAACGACGGATACAAGGCGCTCGTAGTGCCGCAGACCCTGGACGACGGCTACTTGATAACGGTGACGGTGGACGGTACGGATTACCACCTGCCGAAAGACCCTAAGCTAAAAGCCTTGGAGCAGGGACACAGCTACCAGCTGACAGTGACATTGGGCAAGACAAACAGTGGTATAAATGCCAGCATCGTGAAATGGCAGGACGACGGCGTTGATTATGGCGGAGTAGCAGAACCGGAATAGAAAAAAGACAAATATGAAAAAGATAAGCAAGAACATCATCTTCTATATCATCACCATAGTGGCAGTAACGCTCAGCAGCTGCAGCGACAGCCTCTTTGAGGACGGTGGACAGAACGATGGCGCCAATATCAGACTGGCGGCAGACATCGAGCAGCTCTCAGTGATGAGAGTGAACGACAGCGGCTTCTGCGACGGCGACATGATGGGCGTGTATGTGGTGGACTACGAGGGCGGCAAGCCCGGCACCTTGAAACCGAGCGGCAACCGTGGCGACAACGTGCGCTACACCTTCGAAGAGTCCGCAAACAAGAGGACCGGTGCTTACGATCTGTATTGGAAAGACAAGCATACGCCAATAGACGTATATGGATATTATCCGTTTGCCGCACCCGAGAGCATCGACGACTATCAGTTTGAAGTGCAGAAAGACCAGAGCAAACCTTCTGCCGATGGCGAGATGGGCGGTTACGAGGCTGATGAGGAAATCGACTAATTTTTTTATTAGTAATACTCCCCTTTTTCCCGATAGAGACAGATTCCTGTTCTTTATCGGGATTTTTTTGCCCTTTCTTTTTTTTAAAAGGAAATAAAAAAGAATGGAAAAATCTTGCTTAATAAAGATTATTATACTAACTTTGCAAACAAAACAATAAATATTAGATTTTTAAATCATGACAAAGAAAGGTAAACATACCGTATTATTTATTTGCCTCGGCAATATCTGCCGTTCGCCAGCCGGCGAGGGCATCATGAAGAGTCTGGTAGAGAAGGCTGGACTGGCAGATGAATTCGAAATCGATTCTGCCGGAATCGGAAACTGGCACGTAGGACAGTTGCCGGACAGCCGCATGAGGAAATGTGGCGCCGAACACGGATATAATTTCAACAGCCACGCCCGCCAGTTCCAGAAGTCAGATTTCGGAAGATTCGAAACCATCGTGGTGATGGATAATGAGAATTACCGTGCCATCACCTCCATGGCTTCCTGCCAGGCAGACAAGGACAAAGTGGTCCGGATGGCCGATTTCCTGACCCACCATCGTGAATACACCACCGTTCCCGACCCATATTATGGCGACATGGGCGATTTTGAACTGGTCATCACCCTATTGGAAGATGCCTGCCAGGGGTTGCTGCAAAGCATCATCGAGTAAAAAAGATACAACATATTAATCATACTATCATCTACAAAAAAAAGTCCTCCGGAAGTAAACATCGCATTACTTCCGAAGGATTTTTTTTATGATAGCATTTTTAAAAATAATATTTTTTATGATAGCATTTTTTCAAATGATAGAATCATAAAACACGATTGCAATCTTCTCGCTTCCCGGCAGATAAAGATAGCCTACGCATTCGGCTGCATCAGCCTTGAACGGACGCCATGAGAGCTTGCTCCAATTAATCTTGTCCGTGCTCTGAGCCACAGGAACCTGAGGAATCAAGCTGCCATCCTTGACCAGAATAATGCAAGGAAGAGGCTGGGAAACCGTTGCTGAGCCCGAAGCCTCAGCATAAGCCTTCACCTCCTGAGCCGTAGGGATGGAAATCTCCTGATAGCCACCCTCGTAGACCTTACCGTTCTGATAATCTATCCATTTACCCTTAGGCAAATAAACCGTACGGCTATTGCCCGACTCCAGGAGCGGAGCCACCAGCAGCTGGGAACCATACATGTATTCATCCTCTACCAGCCATGCTCCCGCATCATGAGGAAACTCTACGAAGAGCGCACGAACCATCGGCAATCCCTTCTCCGAACAATCCTTTGCCTGCGCATAGACATAAGGCATCAGCTGATACTTCATCTCGGCATTGGCACGGAAAGCATCCGTAAAATCCTTGCTGATGAGCCAAGGCTCGGTAGGAGGCGCTCCATGAGCGCGGGTATGGGAACTCAGGAAACCGAACGGCAACCAGCGACGGTACAGATCGTCAGGACTCTGGGTTACAAAGCCGCCCATATCATGACTCCAGAAAGAGAAACCGCTCAAG
>OJAW01001404.1_pt1 | contig 14038 bp, 15 predicted proteins | sample 1589151 | NCBI WGS metagenome assembly OJAW01 (sample SAMN03283290) | human gut metagenome | biome: human-associated habitat; material: feces | host: Homo sapiens | place: Peru | collected 2012 | reverse complement strand
ATGAAAAACCGCGTCTTGCCGCTGCCGGAGCCGCCCACCACCAGCACGTTTTTGTTCCGCGCCGTCTTGGGGTCTTTGGGACGGTTGGACATCATGAGCCGCTCAGTCTGGGTGAGAATGACGTTGTTCTCAAACTTCGGATCGACGTAAGGGGCGATATCCTCGGGCTTGCCCCAACGGGCAGAGCCGTATTCCAGATTCTTGCGGAATTTCTTGGCGTTTTTGCCCTTGACGTACACGATAAGCCGAATGAGCAGAGCGGCAGCGACGCCCACGCACAGGTCGATGGGGTGAAAGCTGGGCAGCGCCGACCGGAACGCGGCGGCGAAGCCCTCCATGAGGTGCAGCGCCTTCCCCGAGAAGTCCATGCCGGGGGCAAGCCGCCACGCCTGCCCCAGCTTGGTGGCAAAGAGGGCGATAAAGACATACGGGATATTGGGCAGCAGGAACTTCTTGATATTCAGAGGTTTCTTCATATCGTGATGCCCCTGTTCTGGTTTCGGGATTTACCCGGCGTAATGGCCTGAACCTTCGCCTTGAGTGCTTGCAGATGCGCCAGCACGGAGGGACGGTTCTGCGCTTTGGCGGCGCGTTTAAGCTCATATGCCGTGTATTCCTTGAATGCCGCCGTCAGTGCGTCCGCGTCCCTCGCCTTAAAGAACACAAAGTATTTCGGCGGTGAAACGCTGCGGTCTTTCTTAACGGCAAAATCCACGCCGTATTTCCGGGCTATGCGCTCAAAGCCTTTGATATTGCTGTTGGTGATCTCAATGTTGGATACGCCCTGATTCTGCCCTATGAGCTGCCTCACCGTCTGCTTGCCGCTGGGCTTTTCAGGCGCGGCACGCGCCTTTTCCATGGCTTTGCTCTTCTTTTCGGAAAGATATTTATCCATCCCGGCCTTCAGCTCCCGTGCGGTCAGCTTGACGGCGGAGATGATCAGAGTGACAGTTCTGTTTTCAATTTCTTCCTGCATGAGTTTTCCCTCCTTCCGTTCGCATTGGGAGTGATGGTATCATCGTTCTGTCACCGGAGCGGTCTTGCCCTTGCCCGCAGCCTTGGCGGGCTCGGTGGGGATCGCCATAATTTTGCTGCCCATCTTCAAAAAGGCTTCCGGCTGACGGAACTTTTCCTCATATTTCTGTTGCAGCTCCTTCGGCAGAGACGCAAAGTTCTCATCCCCCAGACCGCAGATGAAAAACTTACCGGCCACAATATCGTAGATATCGCCGTCCCCGTCCCGCAGGGCGCGGTTCAGGGGCTTGCCCTCCAGCTTGGCTTCCTCCCCGCAGATCAGCGCCACGGGGTCGTCATATGGGTAGACCGCCTCGATATAGCCGTCCACCGCCTTCTGCAAGGAGGCAAGGTCGGAGCCGATACGCTCCACGCGCGGGTACTGTCCCGGCTCCACCATGAGCACCTCGATGGTGTCGTCCTGCGCTCTTTCGGCGGAGATTTCCTTGCCGTCATTGCTCTCAAACTCCACCTCCACGAAATTGTCCGCATCCAGAATATGATCCCCGGCGTGCCACTGGTCGCTTACCATCTGTTGGGCTTCCTCCTTGGAAGAAGCCTCCACGGACACGGTGAGCTTCAGCGTTTCGGTGATGGTCACGTCAAATTCCTTCATGCGCGCCGCCTCCCTCGTCAATTTCAGCCGGAAGAAAGGGAAAGAGCAGCTCCGCCACTGCCTTGACCACAGCTTCCGCTTCCGCAATGGACAGCTCGGTTTCCTCGCTGCCATCCTCCGTATCGGGTGCATCTTCATATGGGGCTTCGGGGCTTTCCTCAAGGTCATTGGCATATACGCCGCACTCGTTGCAGCAGTCGCAATGGATGTGTACGTCGCCGTAGATGTTGATGGTTACGTTCATGGATAAACCTGCCTTTCTCAGCGCTCGTTCCGGCGCTGCTGTTTTTTCTGCCACTGCTCCAGCAGCTTGATGATGGTCTGCTGCATTTGCAGGGGCGTGTAGCTTCGGGGGAAATATTTGCGGAGGGTATCGCTGCTCAGCGTAATACGCTCCTGTTCCTCCTTCTTTTCCTCGGACATGATGGAGCGCATGGCCTCCTTCGTGCATTTTCCCTCCCGGCTGAGCTTTTTGAGCCGCTGTGCCTGGGAAAGGGAGGGCGTGTTCTGGGAATAGTCCATTGCGTCCAGAAACTGCTTCTGCTCGTCACGGGTGAGATACGACAGCTCCACGGCGGGGCTGAACGCGATCTCCTTGCTGTCCACCTTTTTCTGCACCTCCGGCAGAAGCTCGGTGAGACGGATATAGCGTTGCACTTGGCGACCGCTATCGCCAGCTAATTCGCCTACTTTATCTGCTGTTTCCAACTTCCCGACGAGTTGTCGGGAAGTTGATTTTCCCTCCAAATCCACCCGTTTTCCCTGATGCTTCAACGCTTCCAGCTTCATTTTGTACGCCTGCGCCCGTTCCATGGGGCTGATGGTTTCCCGCTGCAAATTGCTGTCCACCATGAGGATCACCGCCTCGTCGTCGTCAAGATTGCGGACGATGGCCGGTATGGTTTTCAGCCCCGCAAGGTCTGCGGCATGGAGCCGCCTGTGTCCGGCTACCATCTCGTATCCGCCCTCCGGTGCGGGGCGGATGATGGCGGGGTTGAGGACGCCCACCTGCATGATGCTGTCGATGGTCTGCTGCATGAGCTCGTCGTCCGTCACCTTGAAGGGGTGGTTCTTGAAGGGACGAATCTCTGAAAGCGGTATCTGCTGTACCTGTTCGTTGGGTTTCTGTTTCGGCACGGTCGCATCACCTCCTGAAAATGCCAAAGCCGCAGGCAATAACCTGCGGCTCAGATGAAGCCCTCCGACATATCGTGACTCACAAGGCTTCGGTAGTAGTTCCCGATGGTCAGAGGGGCGTTATACAGCGTGGCTAAAAGATACTGGCGCATATTGCGGATGCGGGTGGTGTTTTCCTTCAGCCCGCCCACCACAAAGCGGATGTGCTCGCTGTTCAGCTTCAAAAACTGGCTCCTGACCACCTCGGCGGGCTTATCGTCGCCGGAAATGCGGACGGAGCTTTTCGTCGTACAGACCACATCCACCAGCAGCTCCAGGATCTCTTCCAGCGTGTCCTGCTCGTATGGATAGTCTGTCAGGAGTGCGTCGTAGGCGATGTTCTCCGCGATAAGCTCTCTGTACCGCTCTCTCAGAGCCGCTTCGTTTCCTTTCGCTTCCCGCCCGTGATCCCTCCTGAACGAAGTGAAGGGAAAGGAATCAGTATCACTAAAATCAGTATCATTATTCTCAGTATTATTAGATCGTGATTTTAACGATTTTTGATCCGTGATTTTCACTGCTCCTGAATCGTGATTTTCACGGTTCTGGAATCGTGATTCCGGGGAGGGTGTGGTACTGCCCGATGCGTTATCCACATCCTTCTCCACAAAGTTCTTGACGTAGATGAGGTTGGGCTTGCCCAGCCCCTGCCGCTTGCGCTCGATGAGGCGGCATTTGCTCTCCAGCTCATGCAGCAGCTTTCCGGCCTTCTGGTCGGCGCAGCCCAGGGCGGTCATGACCTCCTCGATGGTGAAGATGATATACACACGTCCTTCTTTATCCAGCCAGCCGTTCTTGCAGCTCAGGCTCATACGGTCAAGGAGCAGACCGTAGAGCACCTTGGCTTCTGCGGAAACGCTTCTGAACCGTTCCTCCGTGAACAGCACCTTGGGGATGCGGTAGAAGGAGAACTGTTCCGCTTCCGCACTGTAGAAATAGTCATACATGGCTTTTGTCACGCTCCTTTGGAAGCCCTGCGGCGCGCATGACCTCTTTGGTACACCATCCGATGCAGGGGGCAGCCCTTCCGTAGGGACAGCCCTCGCACTCCGAAACGGGAGCGGCGTTGTCCGCAGCTGCATCGTAAACTTGTTCTATGCCGTTCCGTCTTGCGGGCTTCTGCGGGACGGGACAGCAGCAGCCGTCCGGGTAGACGCAGCCCTTTAGCTTCCCTTTCCGGTACAGGCAGTACCGGCAGTCATATACGTTGTAGCCCCACGACTTCCCGTATGCTTTCACAATAACACCTCCTTCGCCCGCATCTGGGCATAAAAATAGCGCGCCTGCCGACCCAAGCGCCACTTTGGGTAACAGACGCGCTATGTACTGATTATTGTAAGGATGTCGTCTCCTTACCGGGAGATGAACCGAGCAATAGCTGCTGAAATTGACGGTTTCAAGAGGGCGGAATACAAGTAATTTCGCTGTTCGGGTGTCCTAAAACCATTGATATTACTGTGTTTTTTGAAAAATGCTGTATCACCACTCGCACCATTAGCTCGCAATCAGACAAGTCTTTTAAATGGCCTGTTTTGACAGCCTTGCTTTTTTTCAATTCTTCCATAGATACTCTCTCTTTCTAAATAACTGATCCATAACAACAAAAGGCCCGCCTGTCGGCGAACCTTTTTATCTTCTGTCTTATTTCAGATTTGCTTTTGCAAGCTCTGCAAGAGAAGTAAATCCTGCTGCATCGTTGACAGCCATCTCTGCAAGCATCTTTCTGTTCATATCTACACCGGCATTCTTCAGACCATACATGAATTTGCTGTAGGATAATCCGTTCATTCTTGCTGCTGCGTTGATACGAGCGATCCAGAGCTGTCTGAACTGACGCTTTCTCTCTTTTCTGCCTGCATAGGAGCTGGTCAGAGCTCTCATAACAGACTGCTTTGCTACTCTGTACTGCTTGCTTCTTGCTCCCCTGTAGCCCTTTGCAAGCTTTAATACTCTATTGTGCTTCTTCTTGGCATTTAAGCCGCCTTTGATTCTTGCCATTTCTTCTCTTCCTCCTTACCAGACTTATAAATAGGGTAAAATCTTCTTCATATTCTTAACATTTGTCTCATCTGTCATTGTTGCTTTTCTGAGATTTCTCTTTGTCTTTGTTGTTTTCTTAGTTAAGATATGTCTCTTGTAGGCTTTATTTCTCTTTAACTTTCCTGTTCCTGTAACTTTGAAACGTTTTGCAGCTGCTCTGCTTGTTTTCATTTTTGGCATAATATTAGTCCTCCTAATTTCTAATCTTAATTAACGTTTTTCAGTTAAAAACATTGTCATGCTCCTGCCTTCCATCTTAGGAGCTTTATCGATAACTGCTATGTCGCTAAGCTTTTCTGCAAAATCCTCAAGGATATGCTTGCTTGAATCAACATGTGCCATCTCTCTTCCTCTAAATCTTAAAGATACTTTAACCTTATTACCTTTTTCGATGAACTTTCTTGCTGCATTACTCTTTGTGTTAAGGTCGTTGACATCTATATTAGGTGATAAGCGGACTTCCTTTATTTCTATAGTCTTCTGCTTTTTCTTAGCTTCTTTTTCTTTTCTTACAAGTTCATACTTATATTTACCATAATCAACAAGTCTACATACAGGTGGTACTGCTGAAGGTGCAACCTTTACAAGGTCAACCTCTGCCTCTCTTGCAAGTTTCATAGCATCCTTAGGTGACATAACGCCTAACTGCTGTCCTTCTTCTCCTATAACTCGAACTTCCTTATCACGAATCTGCTCGTTAATCATTAAATCGCTAATAGTAGTGCACCTCCATAATCATAAATAATATGTCAATATATCTTTAATAAATATAAAAAGTGGATAGCCAAGACTATCCACTTTACTAATAATGCATTATATGTGCTGTTTATCATGCATATTCATAAATATCAACCCGAGTCGCTTCTGCGCTAAGGTGAGAGTGGATACTCTGCTTTGCTTTTCAACCATTAAATATTATCATCTAATAACATTTATGTCAACAACTTTTTTTAGAAAATATAACAAGAAATGTCACAGAAAACATAATCAAAAATATATCCAAATTTTATGTACATTTTTGTCGTGTTTATAGTATTATATACATATGTATTATGTCAAGAAGACATTTGGTTTTAGCAGATTATTTATTATTAAAATATATCTGCCTTACTAATTATATTTTAGGAGGAATCATGATATTATGAGAGATTTTCTAATATCTACCGACACAACAGCAGATCTTCCCGCTTCATATGTCAAAGAAAATAACATTGATGTCCATACACTCTTTTATTCATTTGGCGATACAATTTATGGACCGGAAAATACTTTAAGTGAGAAAGAATTTTATGCCCGTATGAGAAGTGGTGAACTTCCTACAACAATGGCATGTAACCCTGAGGAAGCTGAAGCTCTCATGGAAAAAAGGGTGTGCGAGGGATATGATATATTGCATATCGCATTTTCATCTGCATTATCAAGCAGCTGCAATAACTTTAACATAGCTGCCAAAGAAGTAATGGAAAGACATCCTGAGGCAAGAATTGTTGTAATTGATTCTCTTTCCGCTTCAATGGGTGAAGGTCTTGTAGTATACAGGGCAATGCAGCTTAAACAAAATGGCAGATCAATGGATGAGATTATCGAATATCTCAATGAACATATCCTTAATTTTGTCCACTACTTTACAGTCGATGATTTAAACCATTTATACAGAGGCGGGAGAGTTTCCAAGGCTACAGCGGTTATAGGTTCCCTTGCCGGAATCAAGCCTATCCTTCATGTAGATAACGAAGGACGTTTAATTCCTATCGGGAAAACCCGTGGCCGTAAGAAATCCCTTACGGCACTCGTCGATAAAATGGAAGAATACATAGGTTCTTACAAAAATGAAACAGATGTGGTATTCATAGGTCACGGTGATTGTATCGAAGATGCTGAATTTGTTGCCGCCAAAATAAAGGAACGCATGGGTATAGACAACATATGGATTAATTACATATGCCCTACCATAGGCGCACATTCAGGTCCGGGCACACTTGCACTCTTCTTCATGGGAGAACACAGATAATAGATAAACAAAACTGATTAATCAATTGCAATTATAATGCATAAAAATAATACATAGGTTTTTGTTCCACTTTACACAGTCGCAAAAACCTATGTATTATTTTTATATTAAATCTGTTGCTAATATTAATGCTGAATATAACAATTGGTCATAGTGCTTTTGTTATCATATTTGTGCCTGTATCACACAAGCTCTGCTATTCCCGACAATCTTACATACCAGTCTGATATTTTATACCACGTTGCAAAATCAACAACTCCTGTCTGCGGAAGGTTGAATATTCTCTGAAACTCTCTTACGGCCTGTGCTGTACGTTCTCCGTATATACCATCGGGAGTAAGCCGTGGTATTGAATTATAAAATTCGCCTATTAAATTCAGCTGTTCCTGCAGCTGCATTACCTTCTGTCCGGTTGAGCCAATATCAAGATTTGCTCCCGGCCATGAGGCAGGAATTCCACTTATCTGTTCAGCTGTATTTATATACATATTATCGCCATAATAATATCTTAATATCTCAATTGTATCATAATTCTGATCTCCTAAATACTTACTCCCCCATTGGCTGAGCCAGTTAGGACACGTTACTCTCTTTCCGTCACAATACTGTGTAAGAATAGGCTGTTTTACATTCGGTCTTGAAAGATAGCTGTCAAATATTTCGTCAACGACCTCCGATATACTTGTAAAATAATTCCTTCCGTTTATCCACTTATGGTCAAATGCCGTTGAAGAAGTAATCGTAAAGTTATACCCACGATTTCTGTACCATTCTGTATATACCCTGTTTAATGTAAATGACATTATCGCGAGGATATTAGCCTCAATGGTCTGTCTTGGCCATGTCGAATATATCTCACTGCTTGCAACATTTTTTATATAATCCCTGTATCTTACATAGTAATCCGTTGCTGTTGAATCCGTTGGGACACCATCATGTACTACTATAATCTCCGGAACTACAACTCTGCTTAATACTATTTCCCCCGGCGCATTTACAGGCTTTATCTCCTGCTCTGCAATTTTAGGCGGATAATTTCCAAACAATGTATTCGCCGGTATCACAATATTCTGATACTGTTCGCCCCTGTCATTTTTTCTAAGACAAATATTTTGCAGATTAGTTTCTCCCGAAAACACTTCCGAGCCCGAAACATTAACCGAATCATATCCTCTTGCAGCTACCTGCACCGTATATTCCGAATACGGCTGTTCCTCACCCGGCTCCATACTATATTCAACAGGCGGTGCAGACAGATTTTCCAAATCGACCTGACCATCTGCATTGGTATAAGTTTCTTCTATTAAAGAATCAGGTTCTCCTGTATAAGATATTCTTACTCTCGCTCCCGGTACAGGTCCGTTATTTGTTCTGTCAAAAACACTCACTCTCATTCTTCCTCTATCTATATAGTTAGGTGGTGTTTCAAGTGTATGTACATATCCAACGTTCATTTATTTTTATTTCCTCGTTTTTTGATTATTATATGCAAATGGTATGTACTATATACTTGTTCACTCTTGTATTTATCACATTCTTTACATTCAACATGCACCCGGCAATAGTTTTTACATAAAATAATATGAAATAACTTAAATCTGGAGGCTAATTGATATGGCTGCACCTGTAGTAGCTATTGACGCCGGTCATGGTGGAAGTGATTACGGTGCCATATATAATGGACGTAACGAAAAAGATGATAATCTTAAATTAGCGATGGCTGTTGGTAAAATTCTTGAAAATAATGGCGTTGATGTTTTCTATATAAGAACAACCGATGAATATGAGACTCCATTTAAAAAAGCTACTGACGCTAATAATTCTGACGCTGACTATTTCATATCAATACACAGAAATTCATCTGCAACTCCCGGTGAATATAACGGAGTACAGTCCCTTATTTTTGACGACAGCGGAGTTAAGGCACAGATAGCAAGAAATATCAATAAAAATCTAACAGACATTGGCTTTAAGGATTTAGGTGTGGATGAACGCCCTAATCTTGTTGTGTTAAAAAGGACAAAAATGCCTGCCGTTCTTGTAGAAACCGGCTTTATAAATAACGAAAAAGATAACCGGCTGTTTGATGATAATTTTGATGCTATTGCACAAGGTATAGCTGACGGAATCTTACAAAGCATTGTACCTTCAAAAAATAATTATGTATCTGATGCAACATTAAACAGCAGTTCAAGCGAGGCTGACAATGTCCAGACACTCAATACGGAGGAATCTGCTGCACCTGCATCAGACATTTCTTCTACAGAAAATGCAAACAATACCCAGAATATAGCATCTGTCAATGTATCATCATCCAATATATCATCTGTCACCGGCAATAGCGCAAATACAAATACAAATGCAACACACGTTATTCCAGAAGAAGAAATAAATGAACCTCTATACCGGGTACAGGTAGGGGCATACAGAAAAAAAGAGAATGCAGAAAGAATGTTAAATTCTTTGTTAATCGAAGGCTTTCCGGCATTTATTATCTATGAAGACGGATTGTATAAAGTACAGGTTGGCGCATTCCGTTTTCTTGCAAATGCTGTTAAAATGGAACAGCGCTTACGAAAATTCAGATATAATACTTATATTGTTTATTCTTAAAGATAAGCTCTCATCAATCATCTCAATTACTTCATATAGAATACTTTCTTATAAAAAAACTCCTTATCGGCATCGTTCCGATAAGGAGTTTTATTTTACTGTTTAGAAAATATTACTGAATCATTATTTGGCTATTTAATGATTTAAAATATTTGTTATACAAAGAATCTGATAACAGCTGCTTTGCTATTTTATTAATATTATTGTAATACCCCATAACATTGGTTCCCTGTGTAGAAAGGAATTTGTCATTAATTTCTATTGTATTGCCAAAATATGACTTTCCATATGTCATAGATGAGAAGTTAGAAAGCGCATACTGTCCGCTTCCTGATACATCTATGGTATCTTGGTCTGCCTTTCCTTTGACATATACATTTTTAATTGTAACATTTGTACCTGATACTGACATATCTATTCCAGCACTTATGTACTCACCCTTATACAGAGTCTGGTCAGGTGTTATATCCATGCTGAAGGATACATCATTAGAATCTTTCTTTACAACAAATTTAGCTGAAGCATTCTCAACATCCTTTATTTCAAAAACCATATAATCATATAAATTATCTTTTCCTATAAATGAAGCAGAAACCTCACCACTATCTTCTCCAAATTCACTTGCATCAACTACTGCTTTAACAATCTTGTTGTCCTTATTAACATATATCTTGAATTTAACAGGCTGCATACCTGATATTTCTTTCTTAGCCTCAGATTTAAGCGTATCTTTATTCATTCCGTATATTGAAAGCAATGATAAATATGAAGTAAGCTTTGAATCCCCATAGATATTATCAATTGCAGAATCAATGCCAGTCTCAAGTGCTTTCTGGTTAACAGTAACTTCAAATACATTCACCTTAATATCACCATTATCTGACTGATATGTAGTGCTTTCAACCTTATTATATTCACATGAGTCAACTATATTATCAAACGCCCCCATTATGTCACTAACAACAGCTTTGAAAACATCTGCATATAATGAAACTGTTGAAGAATTAAAGCTTCCAAGTCCTGACACACTGCTTCCTGCTCTATAAACAGAACTTCCGTATGTATCAGCTCCAAGATATGATAATGAAACTCTGAATGAGGTGCTTGAAATCTCAGGAATATTAAAATATAAATAACTGTTATCTGTATAAAATGTTGCCTGAACAACCGGTTTACTGTTTCCTGAAGCAAGGCTTACAGTACCGCTTATCTCATTAGAAGATAAACTTGTCTGTATATCATAATTAACTGTGTCAACTTTAAGATATGAAAGATAATTGCTTCCGTCAACATTAGCAGAACCAACCTTAAAAGAACCTTTCATCTCCTGTTTATCGCTTATTCCTGTTGTTGTGAGCTTATCTATACTATCATTTATGCAGGACTCGAAATCTGCTCCTGCATTCTTAAGCGCTGTTATTGCCTGTTTCTTTGGATGAAGCATTTCATCTATGTATGGATACGCAAAATATCCTGCCACTCCAAGTAATATGATTCCAGCCAGAACACATACTAAAACTATTGGCCATTTTTTCTTTTTCTTCTTAGCCTTAGGCATCTCAGACTGGAATTGTGGTTGTGGCATCCCCATCTGCGGCTGCGTGCCATATTGTTGTGGCTGTGTACCGAACTGCTGTGGTTGTGCTCCAAACTGTTGTGGCTGTGCTCCAAACTGTTGTGGCTGTGTACTGAACTGCTGTGGCTGCGCTTCTGTCTGCTGTTGCTGTACAGTTTCCTGTGGCTGTACACTCTGTTGTTGTGTTACTGTTTCCTGCTGTGGCTGTGTTATTTTAATTGGATTGCCACATTTTGGACAAAACTTAGCGTTTTGTGCATCATATCCGCATTTTGAACAAAACATAATATTTCCCCTTATATTTTTACTCAGGAATTACCCTGATATTGTATTTATAGTATCAGAAAATTCTCCAAAATTCAATATATTATAACTTATGCTTTACATAACTTATGCTTTTCTTTGATATCTTACAAATTCATAGCATATGTCAAAATATGTTTTTTCATCACTTCTTGCTGTTTCCTGCCATACTCCGTCTTTAAATATGTCAGGAAAATAAGTATCTGCATCATATGTATAATCAATTTTAGTAAGGTGTATTGTATCACAATAAGGAAGCATCTGCTCATATACAGATGCACCTCCTATAACATAAACATCCTCCGTCGGATATTCCTTAACTTTATTTAACACCTCATCTACACTATGACATACATAAACATTATCATGCTTAAAATCTTCACTTGTTGTAATAACAATGTTAGTTCTTTCAACAAGAGGAAGCCCTTGTGGAAGACTTTCAAATGTTTTTCTTCCCATTACAACAACCTTCCCAACTGTTTCTTCCCTGAACAGCTTCATATCTTCCGGTATACTTACCAACAATTCACCATTTTTCCCGATTCCAAGCTTTTTATCAACAGCTGCAATAATATTCATATCCCGCTATACCTCCCAATTCATCAAATCATTTCATAAAAATTTTAAGACACGTAACAATAACTTTTCTTATAATCTGTCACTTATCTGTCTTGGAACATATGCTTTAACTTCTATTCCGTTTTCGGTGTATTCTTCGCTTTCCAGCTGTCCATACTCACGGATAAGCTGTATCTTTCCCGCTTCGCTGTAGGCAAAGCATCTTTCAATTCTCACCCTGCTTTCCTGAATTATATCCTGTATACACAATAAGAGTTTATCAACATTTTCACCGGTCTTTGCTGATATATTAATAGTATACTTAGCCTTCAGGTCTTTCACTGTTGGAAGTTCTTCAAACTTATCACATTTATTAAAAAGCGTTATTACCGGCTTATCCTTTATTCCCAACTGCTCCAACGTCTTATAAACAGTATCCATATGCCTGTCTAAATCCTCATTTGACAAATCCGCAACATGGATAAGAACATCCGCATATTTTGCCTCTTCAAGAGTACTCTTAAATGCATCAATAAGATTATGAGGAAGCTTTCTTATAAATCCAACCGTATCAGTTAAAAGAACCTTTTCTCCATTAGGGAGTGTAAGCGACCTGGTTGTAGGATCAAGTGTCGCAAAAAGCTTATCCTCTGACAACACTCCTGCACCTGTAAGGTAATTAAGCAATGTTGATTTCCCGGCATTTGTGTATCCCACTATTGCCGCAGAAAATGAAGAGTTCTTCTCCCTCAACTGTCTTGCAACATCTCTGTGCCTTTTGACTTCTTCAAGTTCCTTTGAAAGCCTCGATATTCTGTCTCTTATCAGACGTCTGTCTGTTTCTATCTTCTTCTCTCCGGGTCCTCTTGTTCCTATTCCTCCACCAAGTCGCGAAAGTGTAGTTCCAAGTCCCGACAATCTTGTTGAACGATACTTAAGCTGTGCCATTTCAACCTGTATTTTTCCTTCGCTTGAAGATGCTCTGGATGCAAAAATATCAAGAATAAGCATTGTTCTGTCCATTATCTTGGTTCCAAGAATATCTTCAAGGTTTCTTAACTGTGCCGGACTTAATTCATCATCACATATTATACCTGTCGCATTTGTCTCAGCTATAACATTTCTTAATTCCTCGGTTTTTCCTGTTCCGACATAGGTTGCCGGATGATAGCTGTCTCTTGACTGTATCATCCGTGCCACAGTCACAGCCCCTGCTGTTTTAGCCAGTTCGCTAAGCTCATCTAAAGAACTTTCAACATCATCTTTAGGGTCAAGCTCAACGCCTACTAAAACAACTCTTTCAACCTCTTCGTCTGTATCATATAAATTCTTCACATTCTCCTCCATTCTGAAAACCTTGTAAGTCATCAGATTTCGCAAACATTCATAATTATTGTGCTATTATATCACTCAGATAATTAGATATTTCTTTTTCAGTCGACATATTCATGGCATTTGCTGCCACGTCACATGCATCTTTTAATGTCCATGACGCTATGTTTTTCCTTGTCTCTAATATCTTACTTGCCGTAACACTGTATTCATCAAGTCCGAATGAGAGCAGTAATGGGAGCATTGCCTCATTTCCTGCTGCCTCACCGCACATTCCGACATCTATTCCTGCATCATGTCCACATTTTATTACATACTTGATAAGTCTTAATACCGCAGGATTAAATGGTGAATACAGATATGAAACATTTTCATTTCCTCTGTCAACAGCTATGGTATATTGTGTCAAATCATTAGTTCCTATCGAGAAGAAATCCACTTCCTTCGCAAGCACATCTGCCATAACTGCTGCTGCCGGAGTTTCTATCATAATTCCCACTTCTATGCTCTTATCATATGCTATTCCCTTTGCATCAAAATTTTTGCATATTTTTTCTATCAGCTTCTTAACCTCAAGCACTTCGCTTACAGAAGTAATCATAGGTATCATTATTCTTATTTTTCCATAGGCGCTGGCTCTTAATATTGCTCTTAACTGCGTTGTAAAAATATCCACCCGGTCAAGGCAGAATCTTATAGCCCTGTAACCAAGAAACGGATTAGTTTCCTTTACTAGTCCCATATACGGGATGTCTTTATCTCCACCAATATCAAGTGTAATAGAGTTTATTGTTGCATA
>OJAW01001401.1_pt1 | contig 14065 bp, 10 predicted proteins | sample 1589151 | NCBI WGS metagenome assembly OJAW01 (sample SAMN03283290) | human gut metagenome | biome: human-associated habitat; material: feces | host: Homo sapiens | place: Peru | collected 2012 | reverse complement strand
ATTTCTCTTAAGTCGACGACCAACGTAACTGGAGAAGGAACCAGTAGTTCCCCATTCATAATAAGTATGTAAACAGGGAAGAATTAAAAGGTCGAAATCGTCAGTTGCAGATGCCTTTGAGAAACCTTTCGAGGGACAAACAAACAGGTGAGAGAGATAAATAATGATTTGGTACGTGTTTTGAACGTTGGTGGTGATTATGAAAAAAAAATATATTTATTTGATAGGTATACTTGTTGTTATAGGTTTGGTTATCTTTGTTGTTTTTTATAATAAGGGTGATAGTGTTAAGATATATGATAAGTATAGTGCTAGGATAGGTATTATGTATGACGGTGATAGTTATTCTAGGAGTTTTGATTATGATGGGAGTGTTGGTAGGGTTATTTATGATGATAAGACTGTTTATATGGATAGTAAGGGAATGTATTATTCTTTAGATGGTGGTTATTATAGATATGATACTAATGTTAGTTATGTTATTTTAGGTGATATTGTTAGTAAGTTTAAAATAGATGAAAGTGGTGATGGGTATAGATGTGAAGCTAGTCCGGATTTTTTGAAGAGTTTGTTTATTAAAGGCGAAGCTAATGATTGTTACTTAAGTGTGAGTGATGGTTATGTCACTGGAGTAAGTGTTAATTTTGATAAGGGAAATGTTTATATTTCTTTTAAAAGATTAGCAGATGATTTTAGTGTTAGCATGCTAGGGTATTTTGATGAGAAGTCAAGTGCTGTGCATGATAATATATTGGAAATTAAATAGGAGGATTTATGAAGAATAAGAAAGGATTTACACTTGTAGAGATAATTGCAGTTATAGCACTTATTGCAGTTATTGTTGGTATTTTTATTGTTAATTTAGTTGGTAAGAATGATCCTAAAGAGAATAATAAAGATACAGTTAAGCAGATACTTAGTGCAGCAGATGCTTATGTTAGTGCTAATAGAAGTGAGATCGAGAAGTTATATGAAGGATATAATTTTGTAGATATTACTATAGGAGATTTAAAAAATAATGGTTTACTTAGTGAAGATATTACTAATAAGGAAACTAATGAAAAGTATAAGGATGAAGAAGTTGTTCGTGTTACATTAAATGGTAGTACGGGAGCTACTGAGTTTGAACTTAATCCTGCTGATGAGACTAATACTTATTTAGTTGCTGATTCTATTTATTTAGCTTATGATGCTAGTGGTAGTAATTGGTGTACTGAAGAAAATGAATTTAAGGGTTTAAATGATAGTGATCCTAAGTATGGTAAGTTAGTTTTAACTGATTTAAATGATGCTAGTAAGACTTATCCTTTAGTTAAGGGAGATAGTATTAAGGTTACTAGTTGTAATGTTGATGTTACTAAGGCTGGTAGTTATAATGTTGTTTATACTTATACTTATAATGGTAAGAGTGTTAGTAAGACTAGAAATGTATATGTTGCTGCTAGTGAGACTGATGTTGATAGTTTTACTGCTTATTTAAATAGGAATGGTAATAAGATAGTTCTTGGGGCTAAGGATACTAAGGTTACATTAATTGTTACATATAAGAATGGTACTAAGAAAGAATTTACTAGTCCTGTAGATAATATTACAGATTTTACGATGAAAGGTTTTGTTACTGAACCTGTAGGTAGTAAGAAAGCAATTATTAGTTATAATAAAACTAATAGTGATGGCTCTGTTCCTAGTCCATTTACTTTAGATTATGTAGTTAGTGATAATTTAATAGATTTTATTAATGGTGATTGTACACCAGAGCCTGGTAAGAGTGATGAGTGTTATTTTAAGGGTGAAGTAGAAAGCAATTATTTAAAGTTTAATAATAATTCTTATGTATTTAGAATTTATCATAAGAAGGGTAATAGTATTAAGATAATTGCTAATAATCCTTATAGTTATTATAATAGAACAGATTTAGCTTATGGTATTATTGGTGCTTGTAAGTATAGTGGATGCTGTAATGGTGGAAGATATTATTATCAAGGATTAGGTGGATATAATTTTAATGGTGCATTTAGTTATACTATGGATAATATAGTTAATAGTTTCTATAATGCGGTTAATCCTAGATATGTAGAGAATCAATATATTTCTGGTACTGTATTTGGTGGTGGATCACTTAATACTAAGGTTGCTCTTATGAGTAAGAATGATTATAGTAAAGTTGCTAATTGTAATGGTAATAATTGTTATAGAAGTTATTTAACTAATAATAGTAATTCTGGTAAGAATTTCTGGTTAATTGAAATTACTGGATTTAATATGGATACTTCAAACTTTAACCATGGTACTCCAGAAGCTCATGTTTATAATAATTATGTTAATACTAGTAGTTATGCAGTTTCTACTGGTGGATCATATAAATCATATGGTGGTGGTGATGGTACAGCTAATGTTGTTACTGATACTAATAAAGTAAGACCAACATTACAACTTAAGAGTGCTAAGATTATTGGTGGAGATGGAACTAAAGCAAATCCATTTATTGTAAAGTAGGTGAGATGATGGAGAATAAAAAGAATTATATTTTAATAGGTGTACTTATTGTAGTTATTGTAGGTGCATTATTAGTTAAGTATTTTAGTGGTAAGACACATGAGAATTTACTTAAAGGTGATACTATTATAGGACAGAGTTTAAGTAGTAAGGAACAAGCAGAAGTTGATGCTTATTTAAAGGAAGAACTTGTTAAGAATAAATATACTTTAGATAGAGCTAAGGTTTATGTTAATCCTTACAATGCTAATCCACTTAGTGCGATGATTATGTTTTATACTGATGATAGCACTGAGGTTAGTGTTACAGTTAAGGGTAAGAATAGTGATGATTTTACTATAAATTATGGTAAGAGTAATTATCATTATATTCCAGTTTATGGGTTATATGGTGATTATGATAATACTGTAGTTGTTACTTTGGGTGATAAGACTACTAAAGAGTTTAGAATTAAGACTGATAAGGTAGGTATGCCTAGTGTTACTACACAAAGTGGTAATATTACTAGTGCTGGTGATTTATATTTACTTACTAGTCCAATTAGTATGAATTCATTTGGATTAGATGGTTATGGTAATGTTAGATGGATGCTTAATGGTACTTATTATCATAATATTAAAGTATTAGATAATGGACATTTACTTATTGGTGTTGATACTGATAGTACTAGTGGTTTACCTACAGTTATTCGTGAGATTGATTATTTAGGTAGAATATATAATGAATATACTATAGATAGTGGATATTTAAATGATTTCTTTGTTAAGAGTAATGGTAATATTATTGTTACTAGTAAGAATGCTGATAGAATTACAATATCTGATTTAGTACTTGAGATAGATAAGAATACTGGTAAGATAGTTAAACAAATAGATGTTTATAAGTTATTTGAAAGTATTGATAAGTCATTTACTGATGGTATTGAAAGAGATGATTACTTTTATAACTCTGGTATAGAGTATTATGAAGATACTGATACATTATTATTAACTTACTGGGGTGGAGAGATGGTTGTATCTATAGATTATAGTGATTCTAAGATTAATTGGATCTTTACTAATCCAGAGAATTTACCTAGTTCATTTGATAGTTATTTATTAAAGGGTGATGATGGTTTTGTTTATCCAAAAGCTATGCATCAAGCTAAACTTTCAGGTGATACTTTAAAGGTTTTAGATAATGGTTATAGTACTATTAAGAATGAGACTGATTTAAGTAATTTAAAGGGGTCATATTCTAGTGTTAATACTTATACTATTACTGATAAAAAAATAGCACTTACTAATAGTTATAATGATAATAAGAAGTATTTTAGTTATGCTTTAGGTGATTTAAAGACTGTTGGTAATGGAAAAGATATTATTTTATTTGGTAGAGAACTTGATGGAGTAGATTATAGTAAGGGTGGAAGTATTCATGAATATGGAAATTTATCTTCTGTTTTATTAGAGGTTACTAATAATAAGGAGACATTAAATCTTAGAATTAAGGGTGCTTATTATTCTGTTACTAAGGTTAATTTAAATGGTGATGTAAGTTTTGACTTTACTACTGTTAAAGGTTATACAACATTAGAAGCTAGTCCTAAAGAAGATATTACTAGTGATGTTATTAGTAAGATTGCTAGTGCTAGTGATGAGATTAGTTTAGACTTTGGTTATAGTGATAATATTGTTACTAATAATGCTTTATTTATGGATATAGATGAAGCCAAGATGATACTTATTAATGATAGTAGTGATGGTGCTGTTTATACTATTAAAGAGAAAGATAAGAAAAAGGTTGATAAGACTGTTATTGATTTAAAAGCTGGTAAGTATTATATTTTCATTGTTGAGAATGATATAGCATATAAAACTAATAAGTATATAGAGATTAAATAGAGACTTAGGTCTCTTTTTAATTTACTAATAATTTTTATTTTTAAAAAATTCCAATGTGTAATTTTTTAAAAATAGAGTAATTGATAAAATTTGTAAAATAGTTTAATATTTAAATTGTGATAAAGATGAAAAGAGAATTTTGGTTAATTTGGAAACAACCCATTACACATATTGGATTTAATGTTGGGGTTTTGAGAAAAGATGATGATTATTTTATTTTTAATTATGTTAATTTAGAAGAAGCGGTAAATGGCGGTTTCACTTATTTTCCTGGATTTAGTGATACTAGTAAAAAATATAAAAGTGATGTTTTATTTGCTAATATCCTTTCAAGATTGCCTAATTCTGCAAGACCAGACTATTTAGAAATTTTAAATTCTTATAATTTAGATATGGATTCTAATGAGTTTGAAATTTTAGAAGCAACAAGGGGAAGAACACTTACAGATAATTATGAGTTTGTTCCGGCATTTGATAAGTCTAAAATTGAATTTGATGTTGCTGGCACAGGTCATTGTTCAGATATAATTAAATGCAAAAATCTTCTTAGCATTAATAAGAAGTTATATTTAGAACCGGAGTCAAATAATTCTTATGATAAAAATGCAATTAAGGTTATGTTTAAAGAAAACGGAGATTCTTATCATCTAGGATATGTTCCAAGATATTATTGCAATGAATTATTAGATGAATTAAACAAAGGTGTAACATATTCTGCAATGATTAAGGCTTTAAATTTAAATTCACAGTTATATGATGAAAATATAACAACTAGTGTAAAACTAATTTTTAATATTTAAAATGTTATGTTAGAGACTTATGTCTCTTTTTAAATTGGTAAAATTCACTAATAAAATTTGCACAAAATGTGCAAAAAAATAATAATAATTGACAAAATCAGTAATTTATAAATGATGGCATACAATTAGTCAGTAGTTGAAGTTAATTAAGATTTATGATATGTTTTATGTTGGTTGGTACTTATGAAACTTTAGAAGCCGTAAGTCGTTATATCTCTATGAAATCTCATAGAGATTTTTTTGTTAATAAAAATTTTCACGAAATAGATATAAATTAAAGACAGATTATAAAAAATTTGATATAATAGTTTTAAGAAAGTAGGGTAAAAAGATGGAAGAAATTATTAAAGATAAAAAGAAGATTAGGATTTATTTTTCTCTTTTAGTTACTGTGATATGTATTATTGGTGTATCATATGCATTTTTTCAATTGTTTTTAAAACAAAGTGATAATAATACTCTTGTATCAAGGACTTGTTTTGATACAAGTTTAACTGAAAACACTGAAAAGATAGTTTTAGAGAATGCTTATCCAGTAGTTGATAGTGAAGGTTTAAAGGGAACTCCATTTACTTTTACACTTAAAAATAATTGTAGTAGCTATATAAGACTATATATTACAATTGATAGTGAACATAGAGGTAATTTAGGAACTACTTATTTAGATGATAATTATATTAAGGTTAATATATCACCTAAAGGAATTACTAGTGGACAGTCTGTAGTACTAGGTAGTAAGAAGTTAACAGATTTAGATAATAATAGAAAAGGGTATATAATTATTAATACAGGATTACAAGCTAATGAAGAGAAGAGTTTTGATTTAAGACTTTGGATGGATGAGAATGTTACTTTAGATCAAGGATTGGGTAAGTCTTGGGAAGGTAAGATTGTTGTTATTGGTGAGGCATCTAATGGTCAAACATTAAGTGAGACAATACTTGCGGATAATGAAGTTAAGACACCACTTACAACACCAGGAAGAGAAATAAGTGCTTATACAAAAGATGATATACCAGACACATTTACGGTAAGCTTATCATCAAAAGAGCAAGATTATTATGTTACTTATGGAACAGGCTGGGAAGCTAATGGTACAAAGTTTAATTTAACTGGAGCAGCAGTAACAAGTGATACATATGCAAATTCATATTCTAGTTTGGTTGGTAAATATTTACCACCTGCTGCTAAAGGTTCGAGTACAGCAGGTAAAATGGAGACTACTACTAATTTAAGTAGTGTATATTATGTAGTAAGTGCTACATCGAGTAGTTATACATATAAAGAAATCACTTCAAACAAAAATACAACTGAGGCACTTTTAGCAAGTACAGAAGATGATTATGGAACAAGTTATTATTTTAGAGGTGCTGTTAAAAACAACTATGTACAGTTTGCAAATAAATGCTGGAGAATAGTAAGAATTACTGGTGATGGTTCGGTAAAACTAGTACTTCACAATGATAATACTTCTAATACTGCTAATCCATGTTCTTCATCAAATAATAGCGATGATGCAGCATTTGCTCATTACGATGGCGACACATACAAAAGTGCATTTAATACAAACTATGATGATAATGCATATGTAGGATTTATGTATGGCACAGCAGGTTCAAGTGATTATGCAAGTACACATGCGAATATAAATAAAAGTACAATTCTTACAAATTTAGAAACATGGTACAAAAATAATTTGACTTCATATGAGGATAAACTTGCAGATATAATATGGTGTAATGATAAGAGTACAATTACTACGTTATCAAGTGGCTCTACACTTGGTACAGGATTAGGATATGGAACTAATCAAACAGTATATGGAGCATTTAATAGAATTTTGGGAGGAACTAGTTCAAGTGATGTTGCATCATATGCAAATCCAAGTTTAATATGTCCGAGTGATAATGATGGTGGTAAATTGTCTAAGTTCACTGTAAGCGATACAACTAATGGCAATGGTAATTTAGTTTATAAAATTGGATTACTGACTATAGATGAAGTTGCTTTTGCTGGATATGTGTATGATTATTCTAATATTAGTGTATATTTATTAGAAAATACTGGTTTTAATTTCTATTGGACTATATCTCCGTTAGCAGTAAATAATGATGTTAGTGGTCTATTTTATGTTAGAGGAGTTAGTTTTGACTTTAAACTTTCAGGTGCATATTCTGGTTTGCGTCCAGCAATAAGTTTAATGTCTGATACTGAGATTACTGGTGGTTCTGGTACTAGCGAAGATCCTTATGTTGTTAAATGATGTGTGATTAGTCATACATCTTTTTTTATGGAATATATTTTTATTATGAAAAAGATTATATTACTTTTAATTGTTGTTATTCCTTTGAATGTTAAGGCGATTAGTGCTAGTTCTTATATTGTTATGGATAGTGATAATAATAGGGTGTTAGAGGGTAGTAATATTAATAAGAAGAGTTTGATTGCATCTATTACTAAAATAATGACTAGTATGGTGGTTATTGAGAGTTCTAATGTTAATAAGAATATTACGATAGGTGAAGAGGTTTTAAAGAGTTTTGGTAGTGGTATTTATGTTAGTGTAGGAGAGAAGATTAGTGTTTTAGATTTATTATATGGACTTATGCTTAGAAGTGGTAATGATGCGGCAATTGCTCTTGCTTATCATGTTGCGGGTTCAATGGATGGTTTTGCTTTTTTGATGAATAATAAAGCTAAAGATTTGGGCATGAATAATACTAGTTTTGTTAATAGTTCTGGATTAGAAGATGGGGATAATGCTAATATGAGTACGGTTTATGATATGGCGTTACTTTCTAGTTATGCGATCAATAATTCATTATATAGAAAAATAGTTGGGACTAAAGATATTACAGTTAAGACGGATTTAAAGACTTATGTTTGGCATAATAAAAATAAATTATTATCTAGTTATAAGTATTGTGTTGGTGGTAAGACAGGATTTACTGAAAGGGCTAGAAGAACGCTTGTAACTAATGCAAGTAAGGATGGAGTTAATTTAACGGTTGTTACATTTAATGATGGTAATGATTTTGGAGATCATAAGGATTTGTATGAGAAGTATTTTGGTTCTTTAAGAGAGTATGAGATTGTAAGTGAAGGATATATTGATAGTAAGTATGATGATAGTTATATTGATAAATCTTTTAAGATGAGTTTAAGTAAGGATGAGTTTAAGAGAGTAAGAAAAGAGATAAGTTATTATGAGGATAGTGCTAGTAAGGTTATAGGAAGAGTTAGTGTTAGTTTAGATGGTAAGGAGTATTTTAGTGAGGATATTTATATTAAGGATAGAGTGAAAAAGGAAGATGTTAAGCTTAGTTTTTGGCAGAAGTTAATTAAGAGGTTAAAAGAGTTATGGTAAATATTATTTGGGGGATATTTATTGTAATTGGAATTGCTTATAGTTTTGTTAATGGGAATTTTAATGAAGTTAATAATGAGGTTTTGTTAAGTGGGAAGAGTGCTTTGGATTTAATTTGGTCGATGACACCTTTACTGGTTATTTGGATGGGGCTTATGAAGATTGCGGAAGACGCAGGAATTATTGCTTGGATATCTAGGGTTATGACGCCAATACTTAAGAGGATATTTCCTAGTATTCCAGATGGAGATGAGTCTCTGGGTTTTATTGCAAGTAATGTTGCGGCTAATATGGCTGGGTTAGGAAGTGCGGCTACACCTTTTGGACTTAAGGCGATGGAGTGTTTACAAAGGCTTAATAAGGATAAAAGGGTTGCTAGTGAAGCGATGATTACCTTTTTAGTGTTAAATACTAGTGGGGTTACGATAGTTCCAACAACAATTATTTCTTTAAGACTTTTTTATGGTAGTGTGAATCCATCAATAGTTTTACCTTACTGCATTATTGCAACGACGTGTTCGACGATTGGTGGGCTTACACTAGATTATATTATTAGGAGACGTAATGGAAATCGTTAGTCTTATTATTTTGCCTTTAATAGTTTTATCTATTTTGATTGTGGCTTTTGTAAAGCATGTTAATATTTATGATAAGTTTTTAGAAGGTGCTAAGGAAGGTCTTGTTATGGCGTTTAAGATAGCACCTAATATTTTTGCGATGATATTTGCGGTTAATATTTTTATTAAAAGTAATTTTATTAGTGATACTTTATCTTTTTTAGGGCCTTTTTTAACTAGAATGGGGCTTACTAGTGAGATACTTCCAATGTGTTTTTTAAGAAGTATTAGTGGGACATCTACTTTAGGTATAATGGCAAATATTTTTGATAAGTATGGGCCGGATAGTATAATGGGGTATTTAGCAAGTATTATTCAAGGGTCTAGTGATACGACGTTATACGTAATTGCTTTATATTTTGGAAGTGTGGGGATTACTAAGAGTAGGTATGCTTTGAAGGCTGGCTTTTTTGCAGATTTAATTGGCGTGGTTGTTTCATTTATTTTAGTATATTTATTCTTTGGTTTATGATAAAATAACTTTAGGTGATGTTTATGGAACGTTTACAGAAAGTTATTGCAGCTTCTGGTTATACTTCAAGAAGAAAGGCTGAAGAGTTAATTAAAGCAGGAAAGGTTTATGTTAATGGTAAGATTGTTACAGAACTTGGTACTAAAGTTAGTGGTAATGATGATATTGTTGTTAACGGAGTGCATTTAGAAAAAGAGGAGTATGTTTACTTTTTACTTAATAAACCTAGAAGTGTTATTTGTTCAGTTAGTGATGAACATAATAGAGTTACAGTTACTGATTTAATTAGTACTAATAAGAGAATTTATCCAGTGGGTAGACTTGATTATGATACAACTGGTTTAATTATTTTAACTAATGATGGGGAACTTGCTAATATTTTAATGCATCCTAGTAACGGTGTACCTAAGAAGTATGTTGCTAAGTTAAATAAGTGTTTTGCAATTAATGATTTAAAGACTTTAGAAAAGGGTGTTATGGTTGATGGTGTGATGTGTAAACCTACTAGAGTTAAGATTAAGAAAAATGATTCTGATAAAGATTATTCGATTGTTGAGATTACTATAACTGAAGGACGCAATCATATTGTTAAGAGAGTATTTAAGGAGTTAGGATATTTAGTTGATAAGTTATCTAGAGTTTCTTATGGATTTTTAGATGTGTCTAAAATGAAGAGTGGGGATTATAGAGAGTTATCTATTAAAGAAGTGAAGAAGCTTTATGATTACAAGTATTAAGATAGATAGATTAAGTTATGATGGTAAAGGTATAGGCTACATTGATGGTAAGGTAGCCTTTGTTTGTGGTGGATTACCTGGAGAAGAGGTAAGTGTAAAAGTTATTAGTGATAAGAAAAGTTATTATGAGTGTGAACTAGTAGATGTAATAACTAGAAGTGATAAAAGAGTAGAAAGTGCTTGTCCTTATTTTAATATTTGTGGGGGATGTGCTTATATGCATGTGAGTCACAGTGATGAGAGTGAGATGAAGGCTAGTGCTTTAGAGGATATTCTAAAGAGAAAAGCAGGATTAGAAGTACATGTAAAAAAAGTAATGTCTGATAAGGATGTTTGTTATAGAAATAAGTTAAGTTTAAAAGTAAAGAACTATGAGTTTGGTTTTTATAGGGAAGAGACACATGAGTTTGTAAAGATAGATGATTGTTTACTTGCTAGTGATGCGATTAGAAGTGTATTTAAGTTAAAAGATTATTTAAAGTTTAGAGAAGGTAATATTTTAATTCGTTCTAATTTTAATGGTGAAGTTATTATTAAGATAGATACTAGTGATGAAGCTAAGATAGATATTCTTAAAATAAAAGAGAGTGTTAAGTTAGTTGGTATTATTCTTAATGATAGAGTTATTTATGGAGAAGATTTCTTTATTGAAAGAGTTCATAATTATTTTTATAAAGTTAATGTTAATTCTTTCTTTCAAGTTAATTTAGATATATTAGGTAAGGTTATAGATATTTTAAGAGAAAATAGTTATGGGGTGGTTGCAGATCTTTATTGTGGTGTTGGTACTTTAGGAATACCGCTTAAGAAAGATAAACTATATGGTATTGAGATTGTTAAAGAGGCCGTAATAGATGCAATTTATAATGCTAAGATTAATAAACAAGATAATAAGTATATGCTTGGTAGTGCTGAAGTAATAAGTAAGATTAATGATAAAATAGATACTATTATAATTGATCCTCCTAGAGCGGGAATTAATAAAAAGACACTTGATTTTTTAGTTAATTATAAAAGTAGAAATCTAATTTATATGTCATGTAATCCTTTTACACTTGCGAGAGATTTAAGTATTTTAAAAGATATTTATGAAGTTAATGATGTTTATTACTTAGATATGTTTCCTAAGACAAAACATATGGAATGTTTATGTGTGTTAAAACTTAAATAAATTAGAGCTAGTTGTTATGTGTATTTTTTTAGTAAAAATATTTTAATTAAGATGTTAATATATTGTATTTATATGATTTTGCTGCTATGATTATAATAGAAAGGAAGAAGGTAAGAAATGAAGAATTTCAAAAAAATTGTTTTAACTATCATGTTAGGTGTATTAGTGCTTTTACCATCAGCTGTATATGCTAAAACAGAGGTTAAAACTAATGAAGAACTAAAGGCTGCTACTAAAAATGGTGGAGATATAGTGCTTCAAAATGATATTGTTTTGACAGATGATATAACAGTTAAAGGTCAAAATATTAGTATCGACTTAAATGGAAATACTATTACTTTAAAAGCATACATTGATGTGTTTGAAGGAAGCCTTGAATTTAAGGGTAATGGTTTAATTAAAGATGACCGTGAAGATACTAATGCTACTATTTATGTTTATGGTTCAACTGATAGTAAGGCTGTAGCATTTGCAACTTTAACTGTTGGAAAAGATGTTAAAATTGAAACTAAGCGTTATGGTATTACTGTTTGGCCTTGTGAAGTAAATAAGAAGGCAGTACCTACATATGGAACTGTTGTTAATTTTAATGGTACATTAATTAGTACTAATAAAAATGCTGGTGCTATAACAATTAACGGTAATATTCAAAATAATGGTAAGTTAGAGAATGCTCCAATTATTAATATTGGTAAAACTGCTGTTATTAAATCTAGTGCTGATACAGCAATGTATGCTGCTGGTATAGGAAGTTGGAATATTGATGGTGGAGAGTTTGAAGGTAATAGTGTTATAGGTATTAAAAGTGGTAAATTAGTAATTAATGATGGTGTATTTACTGCTGTAGGTGTTCCTAAGGCTGGAGAACTTTATGGTAATGGTATTATTTCAACTGGTAGTGCTATTCAAATTGAGAATAATGCTAGTTATGCTGGTAATATGGAAATTGTTATTAATGGTGGTACATTTAATAGTAATAAGGGTTTAAGTATTTATCATTATCCACCAACTGATAAACAAGAAAATGCTTTAAAATCACTTGTTATTAATGGTGGAACCTTTAATGCAAAATTTAAATTATTAGATAACGATAATGTTACTATTGAGTATGGAAAGTTTGCAAATGAAATTATTGGATATTTAAAAAATGGTTATATTCAAAGTAATACTGATGGGGTATACTCAGTAAGTAATATTATTGGTAGTGGTGCTGGTTTATTAATTAATGGTAAAGTTAGTACAGATTATGTTAAACCTGGTGAAGAAGTAACTATTAGTACTATGGGTTCATATGAATTAGATAGCGTAGAAGTTGTTACATCTGATAATCAAAAGATTACTGTTAAAGATAATAAGTTTGTAATGCCTAATAAACTTGTTAGAGTTAATGCTAAAACTACTCAGTTATATGATATTTTATTTGAACAAAATGAAAATGTTGAAATGACATTTACTACTGGTGGTAAAGAGGTTGAATCAGCAAAAGCAGGAGCAGAAGTTAAATTTAACTATACTCCTAAGGCTGGTTATATTGTTAAAAAGATTTCTTTAGTTAATTTAGATACTAATAAAGAAATTGAAGTTAAAGATAATACATTTACAATGCCTGGAGCATCAGTTCAAATGAGGGTTACATTAGAAAAGGTAGCAAGTATTATTGAAACTTCTAAACCTATTGAAGTAGCTGGTGGTGTTGATAAAACTGTTGCTGAAGATTTATCTAAGGTTAAAGTAGATAATTCTAAGACTGGTCTTGCAGAGTCTGTAGATCTTTCTAAATTAGAAGATGTTACTGAAAATGATAATATCGAAGTTACTATTAAAACATCTTTAACTAGTTATGATAAAGAGAAAAATATTTTAGTATTTGATATTAAACCTTATTATAGTGTTAATGGTACTGAAAAAGGAATTATTTCTAATGATGCTTTAACTAAAGCAGTAAAGATTGAATTACCTGTACCAAGTAATGTTACTGAAACTCATGTAAAAGTTACTCATAAATCTGGTGATAAAGTTATTGATACTAAGAGTTATGAAATTAAAACTAGAGGTGAAGATAAATATATCGTATTAGAAACAAATAGTTTTTCAACATTTGAATTAAGTTTCTATACACCTGCATCTGTTGAAAACCCTAAAACTGGTGATAATATAATGGCTTATGTAATTACATTAGCTGGTTCTGTATTAATCATTGGTGGTGCAGTTGTAGTATTAAAAAAGCGTTTTAATCATTAATATGAGTAAAAATAAGGTAAAGTAAAGAGGCAAGAAATTGTCTCTTTTTTTATAAATAAAATTGTCGTAAAAAACACCTTGAAAATATTAGTGAGTGTTTGTATAATTAATGATAGAAAGTAGATGTTAAAAAATGGAACAAGAAGAAATAAAAAAGAAACAAAAAAGAGTAATGATTTATGTAATGATTATATCACTTATATGCGTTGTAGGTGTATCATATGCATTCTTTACTGCCGGAATGAGTTCTGAAACAAGCACTACAGTAAGAGCTGATGCCG
>OJAW01001398.1_pt1 | contig 14083 bp, 14 predicted proteins | sample 1589151 | NCBI WGS metagenome assembly OJAW01 (sample SAMN03283290) | human gut metagenome | biome: human-associated habitat; material: feces | host: Homo sapiens | place: Peru | collected 2012 | reverse complement strand
TCTTTCATTTGTTCTTTTAACATATCTTCATTTATATAAAAATATCTATTATTGTTTTTAAGTGGTAATATAATTTTATTATTCATAATAGATAGTCACCTCTTTTTGATTAAGTATTATACAACATAAAAAAGTAAAAAGGAAGCTTAAAATAACATCAAGCTTCCTAATCTATATAAAAACGCTTTATCATGCATCAGCGTTCTACAATATTATATGGTTTGTAACTTTTTTGTTTACTACTTTTTATACAAACCAATTTATATACATTTATAATTTATCCATTTTTATAATAAAATTACACATATATTTTTATTATATGTTTAATTCTTTCTAATATACTTCTTATCATAAAAGTTAAATTACTTTTTTATTATCCATTTTTTATCTTTGGCTAATTCTTTTAAACTCTTTTCTGGTGTAGGTAATTTTTCTGGCATAGTTCCGCCTAATCTTTCAATGCTATTTCTTACCTCTTTTCCTACTTAATAATGAATAAAATTTGCAGTGTATTCATTATCAACGTTTTCTCTTTTAATACTAGCATCTGTTTAAGCTTTTCGAAATATATTATCTGCTAGTTCTTCACTACCCATATTATCTAATATATCTTCCCTATATCTTAGTTTCTTTCTTTTAGCAATATCATTAGCTGTTTCACCATTGTACAATCCTTTATAACCACAATTATGAAACTTATCAAAGTTTTTAACTCCAGCATTTCTAGCAGCAATATTTAAAGAATAATTACCTTTCCTTGTTAAATTTCTTTGATAAAATCTTTTCTCATCTTCCGTAAGCTCACTATACTCTTTTTCACTTAATTCTTGTTTTCTAGTTTGTATTGCAAAATAAGTTTGACCTAACGCAACAACTGATTTTTTAGGATCTGAATTTTGTACTATCAAATAACAAGCATATCTTGATAACTTATAATCTACAATATTTCTTGAAGTTTTGGAACCTATATTAACCATTTTACCCACTTGGGTAAAATGGTTATCAATTATAAATTTGCTCTGTTCACAAGCTATTTTTGCATTTTCTATGACGTTTTGAAACTTTTGCCATTTTTTATATTCAAGTACTACTTGCAAATCTCTAGCACACCAATATTCCATTCCATTTCCATCAACATGTTTTATATCGTCAAATATTTTTTCTGTATATTCTTTTACTTCATTCATACAAATTCTCCTTTCTATAAGTTGTAAATTAAATAACATTAATTTCTTGATAGTTTATAATCACAATTTCACTTACTATCATCATTTATTAGAGTGTTGAAACCACCACCTCAAAAATTTCGATTATGAAAACTATTGCTAGAAAAAAACTATGTCTCTCTATTTTTATAATATATATAATTACTTACTTCTACTTATAATATACGAGATAACTTTTCTATTTCCTTTTTATAAACAAAAAAATCATGAATTTTATTCATGACTTTGTAAATATTTTTCTAACTTTTCTTTATTTTCCCCATGTAATGGTTTACATTTTTTATAAGCTTCTTTATCTTCTAATATGGCTTCTGCCATACCATCACAACTACCATAACCACAAGCTCCACAATTATATCCTGGAAGTAGTTTTCTTATTGTATCAAATTCTTTATCTTGTTTATTTAGTCTATCTTCTAACAGAACTAAAATAACACTAATAATTAAAGCTGATACTGTTAATATTATTATTCCTATCATCTTTTACACCCCTTACACTTATCACAATTATGACTACACTTATTTTTACTATATAAAAACATAGTTAATAATATAAGTAATGCTAGTAAAAGATATGCCACTAAACACCTATGTATCTAGTAAATAATAATGACATAATTGCCGCAGTTATTAAAGCTATTGGTAAACCTTTAAAAGACTTAGGAACATTTGATACTTCTATTTTTTCTCTAATTGTTGAAAAAACATAGATTACTAAAGTAAAACCAATACTACTACCTAAACTATAAACGATAGTTTCTAAGAAAGTATAATTATTAGTTATATTTAATAATACAACTCCTAATACAGCACAATTAGTTGTTATTAAAGGAAGATATATTCCTAAAGAATCATATATATTCTTAAATTTATTTTTAATTATAATTACTAATGCTTGAACCATTGATGCGATTACTAAAATAAAGATGATTGTTTTTAAATATGTGGTATTAGTTGGTACTAAAATGTGGTAATAAAGTAAGTATGTAATAATACTAGAAAGTGTTATGACTAAAGTTACAGAAAGTCCCATCATAAAAGCATTTTTACGATTATTAGAGTTACCTATAAATGGGCATATACCCAAAAACTTAGTTAAAACAATATTACCAGTTAGAATACTTGTTATAAAAATACTAATTAGATTCATGTTTTAACCCCCTAACATAATTTATTATTCCAGCTAGTATTCCAAAAATTAGAAAAGCTCCTGCTGGCGTTACTAAAATAGGTATTGGAAGTATATTAGTAGTTGGTAATACTTTATAAACGGCCCTATAACCGGTTATAGAACTAATACTATCCATTAAAGTAATTGTATTAGTACCAAGTACTTCTCTAAAAAGCGCTATTAACATAATTGCAAATGTATAACCTAAACCAATTCCTATCGCATCAAGTAAACTATTTTTAACACTTTCCTTAGATGCTACTTCTAAAGCTCTACCTAGGACAATGCAATTAACAACAATAAGTGGTAAGTATATACCTAAAGCTTTATATAAAGCTGGAATATAACTTTTTAAAAGCATTTCTAAAATAGTTACAAAGGTTCCAATTATTAAAATATAAACAGGGATTCTAACACTATCTGGAACAATCTTTTTTATTAAGGAAATAATTAAATTACTGAAAACTAAAACTACTAAAACACATATCCCCATCATATAGGCATTTTCAAATTTTGTCGTTACGGCAAGAGCAGAACAAAGTCCTAAACTTAAAACAAAGATAGGATTTTCGTTCGTAATACCATTTAATAATCTTTTCATATGTCACCTCGTTATCATAAGTACTAAATATAAAAGCGAAGAACAAATAAGTGCGGTTATAGTTAGTACTAATATTCCTTGTAATTTTTTATTTTTCATAATTTAAATTATAATCCTTTCTGGTATTTATAATCGCTTTCTTTAAAGCCGTTGATGTTATTGTTGCACCACTTACTGTATCTAAATCTTCAATAACTTGTTGATTTTCTATCATTTTTGTAATGTAATTATTATCAATAATTAAGTTAAAATATGAATCATTTTGTTCTGTTACAGTAATAGTATCTATGACATCATATCTAAATGTAATACGCATCTTTATATTACCAGCAAATCCTTTTTCTTCTACTTCATATATTACCTTATCATCTTCTTCTTTACTTGAAATAATATTAAAATCGGGATCATTACCTGTAAGTTCATTACCAGCTTTTGTATAGTCTTTAATAATATTTTGTAATAATTTCTTTAAAGCCGTTGATGTTATTGTCGCACCACTTACTGTATCAACTTTCTCTAAATCATTTTGTCCTCTTATTAAACTATTTATAAAATTACTATCTTCTATTTTAGAGTAGAATGAATCGTTTTGTTCTAGTACTTTATAACTTATTATTTCACCATTTTTAATAATTACTTCAGCTTTTATATCAGAAGAATAACCTTTTTGTTTAGCAATATAAATAGTTTTTTCTCCTTCACTATTTTTTGATTCAATCGTAAAGTTTGGATCAGTAGCATTTTCTATTTTGTAAAATTTATTACCAACATATATACTCAATCCTATTATTAAAGCTAAAGCACATATATATGGAATTATTGATTTTTTTAGATTGAAACGCGCTGTTGCACCCACCTTATCAAGAATAAATACAAACATGTTCATCGTTAAAATACTTGTTAATACACCTTCTGGATAAGGAGTTAAATATCTAAATACTACCGTTAAGATACCTAAAAATAAACCATATAGAACTTGTCCCACTGGAGTTGTTGGACTAGTAACTGGATCTGTTGCCATAAAGACAGCTCCAAACATTAATCCACCACTTAAAATTTGAAATAAAGGATACCAAATACCTAAGTTATTAATACTACCAATTATATATGTCATAACAAATACAGTTGTAACGTAAGTAAGTGGTATTTTCCATTTTATTGTTTTAGTAACTGTTAGGTAGATAAATGCAAGTAAACATAATAATGCACTAGTTTCACCTACTGCTCCTGGAATAGTTCCAATAAAGAAGTTAAGTAAATTTCCATATGGACTAACTAGAGTTTCATATGTACCTATTCCTTCAATAACATTAGCATTAGAAAGAGGAGTTGAAGAAGAAATAGTATCTACTTCATAAGAATTTAAATATCCCCCTGCACCACTAATCACAATAGCGTATGTAGATATTACAAATAATCTTCCTATTAAAGCTGGGTTAAATATATTATTACCAAATCCACCATATACTAATTTACCAATAACAGTTGCTACTACAGCTCCTAAAATAACAATACTAATTGGAGTATTTATAGGTAGGATAAGCCCTAAAAATAAACCCGGAAATATACTAAATGAATTAACAATAAATTTTAATATATCTTTCTTTCTTTTTTTTAAGAAGATAAATCCATATAATGTTTCTACTAAGCATGATGTAATTGTTGGAATTAAAACAAAAAGTAATGGATAAAAAATAGAAATAAAACTAATTTTATTATTTTGATATGGAATAATACCATTTTTATAAATATTAAAGAAAGCAATAGGAAGAAGAGCTATTAAAAGATTTAACATCATCTTCTTAGTTGTATCTTTACTTTTTAAAAACGGACCATCTTTCACAATAAAATTTTTCATTATTTCACCTCTTTTACTTTTTGTTTTGCTTCTTGTACATATTTTCTAACCTTTATTTTGGATGGACATACATAAGAGCATAATCCACATTCAACACATTTCTCAGGGTGCAAACATTTTAAATCATCAATATTATTTATTTTATCCTTAATTAAAACTGGCGATAAATGACTAGGACAATTTTTTACACATCTACCACACCTTAAACAATTTAATTCTTCTTCTTTTAAATCATTTTTTAACATAAGAATGCAATTTAGATTAGGTGTTACAACAAAACTATCATCTACTAAGCTAGAACCCATCATTGGACCACCAGCCACTAAAATAACCTCTTTATTACGTTTATATCCTTCTAATCCTGCTATAACTTCTTTAATAGGAGTTCCTACTTTTACATAAATATTTTGTGGTTTTTTTAACATTTCACCTGTAAAAGTTACAATTCTTTCAATAAGTGGTTTATCTAACTTTAAAGCTTCATATATTGCATATATAGTAGAAACATTATTAACAACTATTCCTTTTTCAATAGGTAGAATATTATAGTTTACATGTTTAATATATTTAATTAAATTTCTTTCCCATCCCATTGGATATAAATTAGGAACCGTTACAAGTTTAATACGAGGATATGTACCTAAATAATTTTGAAATAACTTTATTAACTTAGGATTCTTTTTAATAGCAATAAAACATTCTTTAATACCATTAATATCCATTATTGCATCAATTGTTTCTAGTATTTCTTCTGCTTTAGCACGCATTAATACTAAATCAGCAGTGATATAAGGTTCACATTCTACAGCATTAACTATTAAGGTATTTATAGGAGCATCAGTATTATATTTTATGTAAGTAGGAAAACCAGAACCTCCCATTCCACATATTCCATGTTCTTTTAATATTTTGATAAATTCAGCTTTTGTATAATTATTTATATCTTCATGAATTTCAGGTTTAAATTCTACTTTTTCTTTAAAATCATTTTCAATAACAATACATTTTACTGTATCATTTTCTAAATATGGTTTTGAAACTATATCTACAACATTACCACTTACACTTGAATAAAGTGGTAGAGCTAAACTTCCCTTTCTTCTTCCGACAATACTTCCTTTATATACATAGTCTCCCTTTTTTACTAGAACAGTAATATTTTTATCATTTCCACTAATAAGAGGAATATAAATATACTTTGGTCTTTTATAAAACAATATTTTTTTATCCTTTGTTAATTCTTTACCTTTAGATATTTTTATTCCATTCATATATTCACTCTACTTTCTCTTAGTATAATTATATATTATTTTTTAAAATTTTAAAAGGTGATTACTCACCTTTTCTATCAACAAACCAAATTGCACTAATGTCACAGCTATTACTAGATGGTGATGGATTAGGCATATCTAATTTAACAAACACAGGAATTTTAAATGCATTACCAAATGCGATACAATTACCAGGTTGTAATATTCTTAATCTTTTAACAATTTCATTTGTTATATTTGGAACCATTTTTCTAATATATTCAACATCAACAGGGTGTAACATCTTAAATATTAGAAAGTTATTACATTGTGATAAAGATGTCTCAGAAAGTTCTGAAGGGCGTTGGGATATAAGTCCTAATAAAACACCATATTTTCTTCCCTCTTTTGTTATACGTTCAAAAATATTATAACCGAGTAACTCAACATCATTATCATTTTGAACATAACGATGAGCTTCCTCTAAGACAATATGGAAAGGCATTGTTGCTCTTTTATCCATTTCCTTAGCATAATTAAATAATAATTTTGAATATATTTTAGTTAAAGTTTTAGCAAATCTATCATCTACATAGTTGATATTAAAGTTAATTATTTGGGCTTTTTTACCATTTTCAGCAGTAATTAAACTTTTAATATATTCTTCTCTTGTAATATATTCAGGATAATCAAAATACTTGCTATTTTCACTATTTACAAGTGAATGAAGTCTTACTTTTAAAACATTAGCTTCATCAAATATTTTATCACTTTTTAATACACCTTCGGAAATAAGAGCAAAATCAAAAGCATCTTGTAAATCTTTTAATGTATATTTAAAAGTACCATCTGGTAAATTAAGTTCTAAATCATCATCTAGAAAACTTTGCATGAAGGTTGTTAAAAGTTCCATTTCTCTTATTTTTCCTGTAGCATCTATTAATAAGCATTGTTTTAAAGGTCTTGTATACCCTGGCTGAAATATTTCCGTTTCAAGATTTAATTCTTTGGTATTATAATAAGAAAGAATAGAAAAAACCTGGTCTCTTATTTGAGCTGGTGGACGTCCACTAGATAATATATCTATAATAGCACGCGCTATAATATCATTTTTATGTTTAATAACAAGTTCTTCTTCCCTACCAAAGATAGTAACTAATTTTAATGCCTTTTCAATAATAGGAAGTTGCCCTGCTTTTTCAGCACCTAATAAGATTGCTATGTCATCAGTATCAAGTAACCAAAGAGGTAATCTTACAAGCTCCGTATCAGAAAAATTAGTATTAGTTGTATAAGCTTTAAAATTTAATTCTGGAATTTTTTTATTTATATCTTTAAAAGCAGAATGATATTCTCCATATGCATCAAAAATAAAAATACTAGCTCGATATGCAATGGAGTGTTGCTTTTCAAATAAGTTTTGAAATATACGAGCTACACTACAAGATTTACCACTACCAGTTGAACCAAATATAGCAAAGTGATTACTAAAAAATTGATTAATATCTACACCAATTCTAACCCCTTCATATATTGGACTAGTACCTAAATAAAGACTTTTATTTTCTTCCTCAGTTTCCATTCCAATCAACATTGGTATTTTTTCTTTTGAAATTAATTTAACTGAAGATGAAAATGCCGGTTTTCTAATAACACCAAAAACAAATTTATTATTAATAATTTCACCAAGTAAATTAACATATAAAATATTTTGTTTAATATCAGCTATTTCACCAACAATTTTTTTATCACTATGTTCCATAATAACATGTAAGTTAACTAAACTATCAAATTTAGTTAAATCAATATTTGGTTTTATTAAAACAGTGTTCTCTTCAATTCCAATAATACTCCCCAACATATTCTCACCTATCCTATTTTTACTACTATAATAATATCATCAATAACACTTAAAATCAAGAAAAGAGACTTAAATTAATGAGTCTCTTTTATAAACTAACACATTCTCTAAAGTATATACTTTAAATTTAGCTTTCTTACTTACTTTTATAAAGCCAAGTCCTACTATAACAATATCTTCACCATTATCTACTTCAAACTCGTAACATTTATAATTATTATCATTAAATGATTTATAATTTCTCTCAATATCTAACTTATTTGAAGCAAAGATAGTAATATTTGTTTTATCTAAACACTCAATATAAGCATATTTATCAAGTTCAATTACTTGTTTATTTTTGATTTGAAAAGTTATAGGCTTTATCTCTTTAGTAGGAACTATTTTCTTTAAATCATTACCATCTACATAATTAATGATATTACCATTATCTAAAAGTCCTGGAGTATCTATTATCGTTAATTCATCGTTTAATTTTATTTCTATACTATTTAAGGTTGTCGATGGTAAAATACTAGTTGTTATTTCTGTTTTATTGTCTGAATAATTATATAAAAGTTTATTAATCATCGTAGATTTCCCAGCATTAGTGAATCCCACTACATAAACATTACTACTTTTTTTATACTTATTTATCTTATAATATAGTTCATCAAATTGATAATTCTTATAACTACTTATTATCAAGCGATCAATTATATTTAAATTAAAACGGTCAAGATAAGAAAGTAATTTTTCTTCATATAATGATTTTGGCATAATATCTCTTTTAGAAAGAACAAGTAAAATATCATTTGATAGTATCCTTGATAAATTAATTAATTCTTCATTGATATTAAAAACATCAACAACAAGCACTACCAAATCTTTTGTTTTATTAATATCATTTAAAATATTAACAAATTCTTCATTATCTTTTACAATAACTTTATAATCACCATAATTTTTAATTCTAAAACATCTTTCACACAATTCACTGTCGCTTTTTCTAGTGTATCCTTCTTTTAAGTTATTATCACACTGTAGTAAAGCTCCACATCCTATACACTTTTTATTCATAATATCTACCCTTAGAGAACAAATCTCTATCTCTTAGTTTTTTCATTATTCTCTTTTCTATTTTTCTTCTAACGGCAGCAAAAAAGAAATCTTTCTTACCAACAGGATTAACTAAAACAGTTGTTATACCTATTTTATTACCACCCAAAATATCAGTTAACATCTCATCACCTATAATTGCCACTTCACTAACATCATAACCATAAACATTTAATACTTGATTAAATTTTTTTATAGATGGTTTTTTAGAAGAAGCTGAACAATCTACTTTAAGCTGTTCTTTAAATGGTTTTAAACGTGATTTAGGGCTATTAGAAAAAATAACAATCTTAAAACCTTTATGTTTTAATGATTCAAATAATTCCTTTACTTTATTACTAGGTGCTTTCATTTTGATAGGCACAATAGTATTATCTAAATCGAATAACAAACATTTAATACCACGATTTTTTAGTTTATTATAATCAATTGTATATATGCTTTTTTGATATAAATCTGGTACATATTTCTCCATAATATACCTCCCACTTCTTATTAATATCATTTTAACATATATACATTTTGTTTTCAATTTATTTAAATCAAGTTTACATCATTTAACGATTTAAAATATATATCATTAAATTTAAATAACCAGCAAATATTAACCATAATAAATATGGTATTTGAAGTAAGCCAGCTAGTTTATTTTTATCATAGAAATTCTTAATCAAAATAATAACTAATATAATTAAGAGAATTATCCAGATAAACGAAAATAATCTTAATTTTAATCCAAAGAATAATAATGTCCAAAATGAATTAACAATTAATTGAACAATATATATTAAATAGCTTTTTTCAATATCTAAACTCTTAGTTTCACTAACTATATATAAAGATATTGCCATTAAAAGATATAATATTGACCAAGCAATTGGAAAGACAATACCACTTGGACTTAGTGGCGGTCTATTTAATGTCATATAATAATCTTTCATATCTGGTATAAAAAAACTAAATAAACCACCAACTACAAAAGTTACAACAATAAATAAAATTAACTTCTTATAATTTATTTTCACAATTTTCCTCCTAAAAAAGAAGATTTATAAAAAGTTTTTTAATCTTTCTATTTCATCTTCTTGAAACTTTAAAAATGATTTAGCAAGATTAAGTATTTTCTTATCTGCATCATCTTTATAATTATTTATTTTGCTAGAAATATCAACTACCCCCATCGTAAGACCTTCAATAATCATATGCGCTATAGCTGCATCACTATTATCAATCATGGTTTCTTTTTTAATTCCCATGCTTGCACCCATCTTAGCCATAAGACCATTTTCTTTTAAATCGTAGTCATGTTTTTCTATTAATTTTTTACTATCTTCTAAATACTTTTCATAACCTTTAATTTCATCTTCTACAACTTTCTTAATTTTATTTTCTTTACCATTTAAACATTCAATTAACTTAGTTAAAGAATAACTTCCCATTTCAGCATTTTTATAAATATACTCTAATAATTCTAAATTTTCATCCATATAATCACCCAGTTATAATATGAGTAATTTTTTCATTAAAATACTATAAACTTACATCACCTTTAAAAATATCTGTTAAATGTCTAAAATAAAGTTCAAATAAATTACATTTTTCAACACTTTCTCTAACAGTAATTGGAACTTCTCTAATTACATTTTCATCTTCTTTTATTTTTAAATTACCAACTATATCTCCTTCTTTTACAGGAGCTTTTACTTTATCAATAGATATCTCATATGTTGCATTCTTTTTATTAATACCTTTTTTATTTAAGAAACTAACTTCATTTAAAGGAACTAAATCTACAAACTTATTTTTTCCCTTTTCTACTTCTATTGTTTTAATAACACTGTCTTTATCAAGCATTATTTCAACTTCATATTGCGCAAACGCATAGTCTAACATCTCACTTATTTCTTGATTTCTTGTTTTACTATCTGGTTCTCCCATTGCAACTGCAAGAAATCTTGAACTACCTTTTTTAGCAGTTGCAGTTAAACAATAACCTGCAGAAGCAGTATATCCTGTTTTAAGTCCATCTACTCCTTCATAAAAACGCACAAGTTTATTTGTGTTAACTAACCAAATTTTTCTATCCGTATTTTGTCTTAAATAATCTTCATATATTTTTGTAAATTCTAAAACTTTTTCATGTTTTACTAATTCTTTTCCTATCATAGCCATATCATATGCACTAGAGTAATGATCATCATCATCAAGTCCATGTGGATTTTTAAAATGTGTATCAGTAAGACCTAATTCTTTAGCTTTTTCATTCATCATATCTACAAATATTGCTTCTGATCCTCCTATTTTTTCAGCCATGGCTACAACAGCATCATTTCCACTTGCAACAGCAATACCTTTAAATAAATCATGAACACTCATTTGTTCCCCTACTTCAAGAAGTATTTGACTTCCGCCCATACTAGCTGCATTCTCACTTACTGTTACCATCTCATCCCAACTAATAACGCCATTTTCTATAGCTTCAATAATTAGAAGCATTGACATCATTTTTGTCATAGATGCAGGATGTAATTTTTCATGAGAATTCTTTTCAAATATTATTTCTCCTGTAGTTGGTTCTAACAGTATCGCTGACTTCGCACTTTCTGCTAATTTCAATTCTTCAGCCTTGGCGGGCATTAAAGTCCATGGAATTAACATTAAACACATCAAAACAAAACATAATACCTTTTTCATAATTCACCTCTAATAAAAAATATTCAATTATAAAAAAAGTATTTACATCTTTTTAATTTTTGTATATAATATAGTAGTAATGCAGGTGTAGTACAATGGTTCGTATGCGGCCTTGCCAAGGCTGAGATGGGAGTTCGATTCTCCTCACTTGCTCCATTTAAAATCAACTTACAGACTGAAAAGTTCGTGAGTTTTTATTTTATATAAATACTATAAAAAAAGAGAAAAAAATATCAAAATAATTTCATCCTCTTTTTATATATTTTTAAATTTGGGATTAAAATTTGTGTCTAGCCAGCACTGAATTTGTACTTCCACACAAATTCTACTATAGAAAATTTCATCCTCATATTATTAAAAATTAAAATTTAAATATACATAATTATCCATATTGTAAGATAAATTGTTTTTTATCATTTTGTTAGCAAGTTTGCAACATTTTGAAATTCTTTTGCCATTAAATAATGGATCAATATATCTAATCTTTGCCCCATGATGTACATAATAGATGTTTTTTGGTTTTTCTTTTGATATTTTTACTTTCTTAGCATTTTTCCAGATATTGAATATGTCATTATATTTAGAAGATTCTATAATATTTATTACTTCACTTTCCTTTAATTCATATAAATCTTTTCTAGATATTTTGTTTTCATCGCTTAATCTTTTTAGAATATCAGCAATTAATTGCATAGAATATCTAGTTCTATCCTCACGATATATAACAGATAATCTACTTGTAACCTTAACAAAGTTTCTAGCATTTTTTTTAGTTTTAAATCCTAATTCTATTTCTTTTTCTTCATTAGTTTGTATCTCAATATCATCATATATTTCTTTAATACTTGCTAGATCCAATAGCCTATATGTAAACAAAGCATTTGATAATGAATATTCCAATCTATCAGCGGATAATTTAGGTGTGTCATTATCAGCAATAGGATATAAATGGTAATTATCAATTTCTGATATTTCAATATTATCCTTTTTTAATAATTTCATTATTTCTTTAGACTTTTTTATAATTTCTGTTGTTAAATCTTCTGTTGATTCTTGAGTCATATAATCTCCATTAAGAAAATCCACACAATGCTTAAATGCAGGTGTTGCTATATCGTGAAATAATCCAGACAAAGTTTGCTTTTTATCATGTGTAAAATGCCAAACAATTAAAGCAACTGCAACAAAATGATCTAAACTTGAAAAGAAAAAATCACTTTCAAACAAGTTTGAATATATAGTACCACAAGTAACGCTAATATATTGTTGCGATAACAATTCCTTTGTGTTTATATATTCATTTAACCATTCTGGAAAATTCGATTCTAATATTTTAAAATATTTTTTTATTTCTGTATTTAAATTATCATAATATTTTTTCATTTTTTCACGTCCTTACATTGTAAACAGGCTTTACACAATCCTTTGCAATTTAGCATTCAATCCAAGTTGATTTTTTCCTTATATTTTTTTCTAGCTAATTTTTCTTTTTTCATTTAATAAATACAAATTTACCACCGACATAATTTCGACTCTAGAAATTTAAATTATAATTATTATACTATAAATTAACAAAATTCTCCATATTTCCGTGGTATTTAAATAATAAATTATATATAATAATTTTAGAAAGAGAATTTAGTTCGTAACTTGTATATGATTTGCTCCAGATTGACACCGAACTCTAAATTGAAAAAGATGATTTTGAACGTTAATCATCTTTTCTTGTATTAAGAATAAGTTTTTTTACCATTGGTTGCTCTTCTATCTTTGTTTGAAGTTCTGGAATTACAAATAAACCATCAACTTCGTCAAAAGATTCTATATTCTTATAAGTGTCATGCTGTGGTTCATATTCTTTATATTTTTTTAATAGATCTATATATGGTTGAATACCACCTTTTTTTTCAAATTTTTTTGCTCTTTCACGCCAAACAAAAGTCGCTGAACCATCATTAAATGTTGCAAATACTCCGACATTAAAGATTTTATCTTCATCTAATGATTTAGCCTTAAAACCATCTAAATTAGTTGTATTTAGTGCAAGATCATTTGAATTTAAAACGATAAAATTATTTAAATAAAAATATCCAGGTCCTTTATAAAGCCAATATATAGGCTCCCAAGGAAAAGTTATTTTAGACTGCTCCTTTGTAATTTGAACTTTTCTGTAAACGCCTTGATCCTCTCTAACCATAGCAAATAATGCTCGTTTATTTCCTACATCATATGGTCTTAAATATAAAACACTCTCTGGATTTTGCATAATTCTATTTAAATTTTCATCAATATATTCTAATTGAATATTACTCATTATCTAAACC
>OJAW01001395.1_pt1 | contig 14109 bp, 16 predicted proteins | sample 1589151 | NCBI WGS metagenome assembly OJAW01 (sample SAMN03283290) | human gut metagenome | biome: human-associated habitat; material: feces | host: Homo sapiens | place: Peru | collected 2012 | reverse complement strand
TTCTTTTGTAAATTTAAAATAATTAGGGCTGCCCATTTCTTTTTGGACAGCCCCTCAGTTAGGAAATCTTCTGCCAGCTGAGGCTGTTACGTACCTGCTCCGCTACGGCTTGCCACCTGCGCTACACCAGCACTGCACTGCCGCAGCTCGCCTATTACTTGCCTGTTGAGCGGACAATACGGAAGCCAAGGTTGCTGCGGGTGATATCGGCGCTGCCCCAGCCCTTGAAGTCCACCTCGCAGAGGCTGGCGCTGAGGTTCCAGCTGCCGCCGCAGCTGCAGCGTCTGTCGCCGTCGTAGGGGCTGGAATCCCAGCACCATTCCCACACGTTACCGCTCATGTCGTAAAGTCCGTAATCGTTCGGCTTTTTCTGCGCTACTGGATGTGTCTTACTTCCGCTGTTTTCGCTATACCAGCCCACTTCATCGCTATTATAGCTGCCGCTGTACTTGAATTCCTGTCCGCCCTTTGCCGCATACTGCCATTCTTCCACTGTAGGCAGGCGGTAGCCGCTGGCGTTTTCATTTTGGCTTACGGTTCCTGTTATTTTTTCTTTTTTATGCGGAGCATAGCCCCATTTTCCTACATCAGTTTCGCCATCAACAGCATAGACTGGAGTCAAACCGCACTTAGCACTTAATTTGTTGCAAAAATAAACTGCGTCATACCAGCTCACCTGTTCCACTGGAAGAGTTTTTCTTCCTCGAAGCCGCTAGGATTCTTGTCCATTACAGACTCGTAAAGCTCCTGTGTAACTTCTGTTTTCAGGATAGAGTAAGTTCTCCCTGGAACAAGAATCATCTGCTGGTCTATATTCTGCCTTGTTTCGCTAGGATTTGAATCATCCGCCCCCCCCTCAAGGGTTGCCCCAACAGTTGAATCTCCATTGTCGTCTCCTGAGTCAGAGCATGAAATCTGCAAGGGAACTGCAAGCAGTATAATTGCGCAGATAGCAAAAGTTGCAAAAGACAGCCCGCTCTTGCGGCCAACACCCAAACCAAAACATTTTTTCAAGTTTTTCATTTTTTACCCCCGTATAATTTTTTGAAGCCACCATTTAGATGTAATATGATTTCTGTATTGATTGTCTCTGTCATTGCAGCAACATTTTCAGCAACTGCTTCAAAACTTATTTTGCGCCTCCTGACAAAAGGATACTATACAAATTTTACAGTGTCAAGAAAAATAAAATAACCCTCTTGCGTTTTAACAAGAGCTTTATAAATTAAAAAACATTTCATGCATTCCATAAGATAAGACTCTTTATATCCACTGTCTTTGCGCTAATAACAGTGTCTTAACTCCCTTACATACTGCTTTGGCAGCACCTCTCCACTGCTTGTGAATCCGAAAAATAAACTTAATTTCATTTCGATTTTAACTTAATTTCACTTTATTTTTAAGTTGATTTCATTTTGATTTTAAGTTTATTTCACTTTGTTTTTAACTTAATTTTGTTTTGTTTTTAAGTTGATTTCACTTTGTTTTTAACTTAATTTCATTTTGTTTTTAACTTAATTTTGTTTTGTTTTTAAGTTGATTTCATAAACCATACATACCTTGTTCTGTGCATATAAAGCATAACGATGCAGGCTAGAAACCCCGCCTATTTTCAAGACTTCAGCTTACTTGCGGAAAGAGCTAGATTCAACTAGAATGCTAAGAGTTAAACTGATTAAAATATATAAAGCGAGGTGAATCCAATGCCTACTCCACTTGAAAACTATGTAAAGGAATGCGGCGGAAAACTGAATCCTGCCATGACTTCCTATGTTGCGAATCTTCAGCTTGTCTCTGATGTAGCCCCGGAAATTGCAGAAGACATTGTAAAGGAGCTTGCAACCCAGCGCCGGCATTTAAAGCTTGTTGCAAGTGAAAACTACTGCTCGCTCAATGTTCAGGCCGCAATGGGAAACCTTCTTACAGACAAATACGCGGAAGGATTTCCAGAGCACCGTTACTACGGCGGCTGCGAAAACATTGATTCAGTAGAAAAAACTGCCGCAAAAGAAGCCGCTGAGCTTTTTGGAGCAGACTACGCTTATGTTCAGCCTCATGCAGGATGCGATGCGAACCTTGTTGCTTACTGGGCGATTCTTTCAAAGACTGTTGAAACTCCGACTCTTGAGGAAATGGGCGTAAAGTCTCTTGCGGAGCTTAATGCCGAGCAGTTCGACATTCTGCGCAAAAGATTCGGCAACCAGCGTCTTATGGGACTTGACTATTCATGCGGCGGACACCTTACCCACGGATACAAGATGAATGTTTCAGCCCGTATGTTTGAAAGCCATCCTTACGGAGTTGACAGGGAAACTGGTCTTTTGGACTATGACGCAATCGAAAAGCAGGCGATGGAAGTAAAGCCTCTTATTCTTCTTACAGGATTCAGCGCGTATCCAAGAAAAATCAACTTTAAGAAATTCCGCGAGATTGCAGACAAATGCGGAGCAGTTCTTATGGTGGACATGGCGCACTTTGCAGGACTTGTTGCAGGAAAAGTTTTCACAGGCGACTACGATCCTGTAAAATGGGCTGACGTTGTTACGACTACAACACACAAGACTTTACGCGGACCACGCGGCGCGCTCATTCTTTGCAAGAAGGAATTCACAGACTATGTGAACAAAGGCTGTCCTATGGTTCTAGGCGGACCTCTGAATCACATTGTCGCGGCAAAGGCTGTGGCTTTCAAAGAAGCAAAAACTCCTGCATATCAGGCTTACGCGCAGAACGTTGTAAAGAACGCCCAGGCTCTTGCTGCTGCCTGCATTGAAAAAGGAATGAAGCTTCAGACCGGCGGAACAGACAACCACCTTATGCTCGTTGACGTTACAACTTACGGACTTACAGGAAAACAGGCGGAAGCGGCTTTGTTCAAATGCGGTGTTACAGCAAACGCAAACGCTCTTCCTTATGACAAGAACGGCGCCTGGTGGACTTCTGGAATCCGCATTGGAACTCCGGGGCTTACAACTTTGGGCATGAATGAAAACGACATGAAGAAAGTCGCGGAAATTATTGACCTTGTTTTAAAAGGAACAAAACCTGGACTTACAAAAGACGGAAAGCCTGCAAAAGGAAAAATCGAGCTTGACGGTTCCGTTCAGGCTAAGGCGGAAAAAGAAGTTCAGGAGCTTCTTTCAAAACACGTTCTTTATCCAGAGCTTGACCTTGACTTTCTTAAAAAAGAATTTGTAAAAGGACTTTAAGCTGGTGCATTAATTGCAAAAACTGCCGCTAAGAACTAAAACGCTTGGCGGCTTTTTTATTTGACTTCCTAAGCGGCAAAATAAACAGACAAAACCAAGGTAGAAATGAGCGTATATTTTGCCGATAGAATAAAAACCTGCCGGAAGAACATTATAAAGTTCCTTTATTTTCCTTCAATGTCAAAGTTTCTTTTTTTATAATATATTATTCTACTACTCCGAAGTTCTTGAAATAATCTTCTCTCTTGGATATATACTCTCCAAATATCCAGCATATAGGAAATCCATCAAGTTGAGGCTATCTTGGAAAGCAATGACTATTATCTTCAGGTTAAAGTTAATTTTATTGATGATAAGGAACCGTCAGATTATAGTGTGAATGACAAACCTGATGTTCTAAATAAAATCAAAACAATATTGAATAACAACTTATAATTTTATTGTTTTTTGCCTGCCAGAACATAAGTTTTTTTTTGAAGCATTTTTTGTTGGCAGGATTATTTATTGCAAATATATAGATTCTTCTTCCGTAAAAATATAGAATTGCAATGTGAAGAGATTTTTTATTCTTTTTTCAACTTTATTTTTATTTGTATCATCGCTTATTTCGTGCCATATTTTTGATGAGGATGACGATGATCCTGACCGGATCCGCCGGAATTCATGGGATTACAGAAATATTCCTGACAGCCGGAATTGCGGCGCGGATGAGTCGGCGGATTTTACGGTGGCAAACGGCAACACGGAGATTGCGCCCGGCGTTACGGTAACTTTCCGCACAGACACAGACCAGTTCAATTTTTCCTCTTACAAAATCAGGGAGCTTCCCGACCGCACGGCTGTCCGCAATTTTGATTTTTCCAGCCACGATTTTGTTACGCTCGGAATGGACAGATACAATGGAAGAAAAACGGTTGTTTTTGAAAACTGCAGGTTCAAGGCTTTCAGAAATGATGCGGTAAGCCCTGATTCGGCGGGAAAAGTTTATTTTGTTTTCAACAACTGCTCGTTCACAGGAAACGTGAGCAGCTCATACATTACATTGAACAACTGCAAGATTGGCGGATTCACTTCGGATGCGATGAATCCGCTGCGTGAATTCCATGCGAAGAATCTTTACGTCTGCGACCTTGCGCACGGACCGCTTTCCGGAGAGCTTCATCTGGACGGAATTCAGATTTACGGCGACCAGCGTTCAAGAAAAAACGAAGTGAACGGAAAATGGATTTCCCAGGTCGAAACCGGTGAGATTCATTTTGACAATGTGCGCTTTGAGATTCCTTCCATTAATTTCGGCGCGGAAAACAAGGCTTACGTGAATGCGTGCGTGATGTTTCAGCTTGAATTCAGCGATGTTGACAATGTCTCGTTCAGGAATCTGTACGTGAACGGCGGCGGCAAATGGTTTCCGCTTTATATGGACTACGGAAAAAACAATGAGCGGTCAAAAAACGGCGTTTCCTGGTCGCACAAAAATCTTGTCATGCAGAATGTGCTTGTCTCGAACAATTTCGGGACGGTTTTTTATCCGCAGCTGCTTTCCGACGCAAAGATTGAAAACGTTGACCACCACAACTATCTTTTTGTGACTTCCGTGTGGAAAGACGAGCACGGCGATGCGCATTTTCTTGTTACTAACGACACAAATTCAGACAAAACGTTGACTGTAAAAACCGACAGGGGAATTTTCAAATACGAAATTCCGCACTGCCCCAGCAACTGGGCTTTGGGCGGAGAAATTGACAAAGGCTTGAACCCGAATGAACCGCTCGCCGATTCCGCCGGAAAACCTTATACAAAATACAAATTTGAAGACTTGCCGTTTGATTTGGAATACACAGTTCCCGGCTCTCCGAATTTCATTCTATGTTATCAGGATGAGGAGCAAATCCGCTACGCAAGCCTGGACGGAAAAAAGCATTATTATTCGGAGATTTTTGGAGAATAATTTTTCGGGTTTTCAGAATGAAGGACGGACATTTTGAGGACATCTGTCCGTATTACCATGAAGCGCGAAAATCACAGCAATTTTTCGGGAAAAATAAGCGGGCTGGAAAAAAAATTCTATTTTTTAAATAAATCAGCGTGAGTTCCTGTGCGTGAAAGTTCAAGAATCAGCACATCATCTTTTATCTGATAAATTAAAAGCCAGTCCGGTTTTATGTGACATTCACGGTGATTTTTCCAGTTTCCCTCAAGCTCGTGGTCGTGGTATTTTTCATCGAGAGGAAGAGCGTTTGCGAGTTTGCCGACAATTTCTGCAAAAAGGCTTAAGTCGTAATGCCGCTTTTCAACTTTCTTCATGTCTTTCTTCATTGCAGAGGTGAATTTTACTTCGTATTTTGTTTTTTCCTTTGAAAATTCCATTACTTTAACAAGGCCTCCATCAAGTCATGAACATTATTGTATCCTTTCACATTCGGGTCGTCCGCAATTCTGTCGCCTTCTTTCATTGCCTTGATTGTCTTGCGGTTAGGGCGGTCAACGGCTACGTCGAACGGAATCCGTCCTTCGCGGAGAACTTGTTTTGTAAAAACGTTGTAAAGACCTGAAACTGTCATGCCGACCTGCTCGCAAAATGAAGAAATATCCTTTTTGTCCTGGTCATCCAAAGTGATTGTCAAGTTTGCCATAATATCCTCCAAAAACTGTAATCTACACTTGAATATATGTGAATTTCATGTGTTTTTCAAGTGGAAATTACAGTTTTTCGTCGTCGTCCAGCGATTCACATTCGCGTTTCCCAAGAAAGATGTTTCCAATCATTTTGCAGGCTTTTCAGTTCAATTGCAAAAATCTCATCGGAAGAAATCCGCCATTCAAGGCTTTTCTTTGTTTCTTCAAAACTGAGCGCATTATAAGGTTCAAAACGCACGATTTCTTCATCACAAAGATATTCGTAAAGGTCGTTCAAAACCTTTTCTGCGTATCTGCGGATAACCAGGCGGCCGGTTGTAATTGGCAGCTTCATAAAAGCTCCAAAAGTTTTTATTTGCGGATTTTTTATTTGCACCAGCTGACAATGTCATTGGTTAAAAACCAAAGATTCCGTTTTATGCGGACAATGCTCAAATCCGTGTGGCAACTTTTATTCAATCGTATAACAGTCTATGCCGGCGTTTTTTAGTTTTTGCCCCATTGTCATGCTGGAGTTTTCGTCCACGGCGACTATAAAATATGTAGTTCCACTGGAGCGGGTTTCTGTGTAGCAGTATGCGTCGAATCCTTTTTCTTTTGCTTTTCTTATGCAGTCATCGGCGTTTTCTTTTTTCTTAAAAAGACCAAGCTGCTGTTTTTTTCCGGGATGTTTTTGCGACAAAGAAATCTCAGGCTGAACAGAAGAATCTTTCGCTGGCACTTTTGAATTTTCAGTGTAACGGTTTTGTGAAGATGAAGCGGAATTTTCTTTCGGCACAAAGTACCAGAACGGAACGCGCATTATCTGGCTTTTTCCATTTGCAACAGATGATTCCGGGCTTAAAGGAAATTCACGGTTAAGTTCATCCGCATAAATTCTTGCTGAAGTCAAATGCCATAAGGTAAAAAGAACCTGCGCCTTTACACTTTTCATGGAGTGCATTGAACTGTATGCTTTTAAAAGCTCCAGGGAATCGGAAATGTCCGCGCCGGGAACAGAAGATGCCTTGCAAAGTTCACTCCAAACAGAATAAAGCTTGACCGTAGCGGAAACAGTTTCATTCTTGGAATTCCTGACCGCGCTGTTCAAGTAAGAATCGGCAGTTTCCCAGTTGCCAGCGCAAAGATTCGCACGCACAGCATTCAGAACAAGCTGCTCAGAAGTAACCTTTGGCATATTTGAAGCATCATGCGCCGCAATGCCAGCTGCCTTTGCATAGGAATTTCCGGCGTCGGTATAAAGTCCGAGCTGTTCCTGCAAAGTTCCGGTATAATATAGAAGAGAACGAGTGTCCGCGGCAGTATCGGCAAAGTCAAGGTTATGCTTTAAATAGTCAATTGAGTCAAGAACAGTTTCCTGCTTTAGAGCTTCCTTTTTTATGATTTCCGCGGATTTTTTATTCTGCGCAAAAATAGAAACGGAAGCAACACAGGCGAAAAATGCAAGCAATAATTTTTTCATTCAGCGTTTTCCTGCGGTTGCTGCAAAGGAGCTTCTTCTTGCTGAACTTTCTGCCCGGATTTTTTTTCTTTCTTTTTTGTTTCAGAAAATGAATCCGTTTTTCTTTTTTTCCCAAATGTGAACGGAAGCGTAATTACAACGCCAGCCAAAAAAGCGGAAAGCAATGCTGCAAAAACCGGAATATTTTCAAAGCTATGAAAAAACCAGATTGAGCACTTGTTAGAAAGATTGAATCCAGTAAGAAGAGCGACAAGAACAACCAAAAATAAAATTCCTATAAGTTTTAACGGCATATAAACCTCACAAAAATTCAAAACTATAAATCAGTTAAATTATAATTGCATTCAAGGAAAATTGCAATTTTAATGCCATGGAAAAATACAAGGAGTTATTTTAATTTTGCAGAAAGTTTCTTATCAAACGTAAAAATAGTTTCATTAAGAAGTTTTTTTCTCGAAATTATAATGCAGTCAACAAAATCAAATGATGTTTCGGAAAAAATAGAAAGCGCATTAACAATAATTTCCTTATTCTGAATTTCAACTTCATTAAAAACAGGAACAACTATTGATTTTATTTCATTTCTAGGAACTTTATAAAGCTTGGTCAGCACATACACAACTTCGGCAATAATTTCTGGCAAAGTAAAAGAACCTTGCTTTATAACAGATTCTGCTTTGTCCGCCTGTTCTGGAATATCATCCAAAAGATAGCGGAGAATAACATTTGTATCTATGAGAGTCATTTTTATTTTCCAGAAAAAGCAGAAGAAGCTGTTTCCTGTTCAAGGTGAACCAACGACGGATTCGCATAGATAGCAGCAAGTCCGCGGCATGAAACAGATTTTTCATCAGAATCATTTTCTTCATCCACAACAACTATAGCCGACTGTTTTAATTTAAAAGTAATATTTCCAAGAGGAACAAAAGATTTTCCGTCATAATAAGCCTTGACTGCAATCATGAGATGCCTCCTATAATTTTTTAATATATTAAAATTATAATTGCATTCAAGGAAAATTGCAATTTTATATTTATTATGTGCCAGGGCAAACGCATTATAAATGTATTCAGCATAAAATTGCCTTTCAGACACGGTTTCCTGGTTCAAAATCGCGCAATAATGCGCTACACGCTGATTGTTGCAAAGTAACTATAGAATTGCCCGCTCACACGGTCGCAGCAATCAGAGTGTTTTTGCCACAGGAACCGTTCCTGCCTTCAAACTTTACTTAAATTATTTATAATGCGTTTGCCCTGTCCTTTTATCTTCTTGAAAAAATTTCATCATTATGGCACTATTTTTTTGAAAATGCTTTAAGCTAAAACTGAATTTCTTCCGAGGTATTATTATGAAAATTTACCACAAAATTTACAAACTTTCATTTTATTTTATTTTTTCCCTTATAATTATTCAGGGAATCTTTGCAGCCCCGAAAGTTTCAGAAAGAAGACAAAAACTCATAACATATTCGCTTTCATTTGTAGGAACAAAATATGTTTACGGCGGAACAGATCCGGAAACAGGATTTGACTGCAGCGGATTCATAGATTATGCAGTTAAAAACGGAGCAGGCATTCAGCTTCCGCGCACCGCAAACGAAATTTACAACAGCAGCCGCATACTAAAAATCGACCCAAAGGAAAAAGAGCCAGGCGACTTGATGTTCTTTAAAAACGACCCGAACTCTGACCGCGTAACACATATCGGACTTTATTGCGGAGTTTACCGCGGACCGATCACTGAATTCAACGGAAAGCGCGTTTTCGTTTCAGCAGTAAGCGACGGACCAAAAACAGGAGTTCAACTCACATTGATTAGTGAACGTTTTTGGAAAAACCATTTCTTTGGATATGGAAGAATTCTTCCGCGCACAAAAGTACAAGCTCAAAACACAAAAACACAAAATGCAAGACTACAAAAAAAGTAACATTTCCAGCAAAAAGCTGTTTCAATAATATGAAAAAAGCAAAATATATATGTGCAACCTTTTATCTTTTTGCACTTCTTGCATTTACAGGCTGCGCATCTTTGGTTCAAGTCAAAGCGGAAAAAAGCGGAATGCAGACTCTTTCAGCTGAAATTGATTTAGGCGAAGTAATTACAAACGCAATAAAAGAAGCTTCAAGCGGACTAAGCGAAATTAATTCCAGTGGCGGACTTGATTCAAATAACGAGTTTGTAATTTTCGACACAAAGAAAATAAAATCCGCCCTAGAAAATTCAGAATTCAAAAATGTAAAAATTTCATCACCTGAATTTTCCAAGCTGAATATTTCTGGAACTGGAAACCTTTCTAGTTTTGCGTTTCAAAATGAAAAATCATTAAAAATAAAATTCAGCCCGGAAAATATAAAAAATTTGGCTTCAACGCTTCCCGCAGAAACACAAAGTTTTTTTGACCTTCTTATGGCTCCGGTTTTTACAGGCGAAAAAATGACTGCCAACGAATACGAGGATTTAGTCGCAGTTGTCTACGGCGAAAACCTTGCGCAGGAACTAAAAAAATCCGCAGTGGAACTTTCGCTTGTTTCGCCTGCCGGAAAAACAAAACGGTTTTCTATTCCACTTACGGATTTCCTGACTTTATCTGAAGAAAAAATTTTCTCTATAGATTTTTAAATTCCGTTGTAATGCGTTCTGATTTTGTCCAAAACATAATCTTCAAATTCCTTGAGAGCAAATGTTTTCTGCGGAATTTTGGATGAAAATCTAAAGCGGCAAGTGACGGAATTTTCTCCCTGCTCTTTTTCTCCAACAACAAGAATATATGGAGTTCTGTGTTCCGTTGAAATATTCTTGATTTTATTTTTCATGTTGCTGTCGTCTGTATAAGCATTTGCACGCACGCTAAGCGATTTAAGTTCATCAGCAACTTTTTCAGCATAAGCGTTGAATTCCGGAGCAACAGGAACAACCGCCACCTGCTCAAACGAAAGCCAAGCCGGGAAAACACCAGCATAATTTTCAATCAGAATTCCAAGGAAACGCTCAAGAGAACCAAGAACTGCGCGATGAAGCATTACAGGATGATGCTTTTGATTGTCCGCACCGATATATTCAGCGTTAAGACGCTCCGCGCTTGGAAGCTGATAGTCAAGCTGAATTGTTCCGCATTGCCACTGACGGCCAAGAGCGTCAATAAGAGTGAACTCAAGTTTAGGTCCGTAGAATGCGCCTTCGCCAGGCTGAATTTCATATTCCATTCCTGCTGACTTGCAAGCCGCTGCCAACGCTTTTTCTGCGTGCTGCCAAGTTTCCAAATCGCCAACATGATCTTCAGGCATTGTGGAAAGTTTTACAAGAAGATTTTTGTCAAATCCAAAGTCTTTATAAACATCAAGAAGCAAACGGCAGAATTTAGAAACTTCACTTTCAATCTGATCTTCTGTACAGATAATATGAGCATCGTCCTGAACAAATCCGCGTACACGCATAATTCCATGCAAAGTTCCGCTCGGCTCGTTGCGAACACAATGCCCGAATTCCGCAAGACGCAAAGGCAAATCTTTATAAGAGCGGACTCTTGAATTGAAAATTTCAAGCGCGCCAGGACAGTTCATGGGTTTGATTGCAAACATACGCTTTTCGCTTTCAGTAACGAACATATTTTTCTGATAATGTCCCCAGTGCCCGGAACGCTCCCACAAACTGCGAGGCATTATAGCCGGTGTATTTACTTCCATATAACCGTCTTTACGGATTTTTTCGCGCATATAGTCCTGCAAAGTTACGTACATTGTCCAGCCATTCGGATGCCAGAAAATCTGACCTGGATCTTCCGGATCAAGATGGAACAAATCAAGCTGCACGCCAAGTTTGCGGTGATCGCGTTTGTCCGCCTCTTCAAGCATCGTAATATAATCTTTTAAATCATTCGGCTTGTAAAAGCAAACTGCGTAAATGCGTGTAAGCATCGGACGTTTTACGTCTCCTTTCCAATAAGCTCCGGCAATACTCATAAGTTTAAATGACTGCTGATTTATTTCCTTTGTATTCGCAACATGAGGACCGCGGCACAAATCAAGATAGCCGTCCTGCTCATAAGTTGTTATAACTTCGCCTTCTGGAAGCTCCTTTATAAGCTCTTCTTTGTAAGGCTGGTCTTTAAAAAGCTCAAGCGCTTCTGACTTTGAAACTTCTTTGCGGATAAAATCATGGTTACCAGAAATAATTTTGCGCATTTCTTTTTCTATTGAAGCAAAATCTTCCGCGCAGACTTTGTGTCCCTCTGGAAAATCAAAATCGTAATAAAAACCATTTTCTATTGCAGGACCGATTGCAATTTTTGTTCCCGGAAAAAGATTCAAAACCGCTTCTGCCATTACGTGCGCACAACTGTGGCGTATTGTCTGTAATTTTTCATCAACTGCCATTTTCAATTCCTCGAAATTCTATACTATTAGCATCATAGATTATTCTTTTTTTATTTATATTTCAACAAGGCATTAAGCGACATCTATTTTTTCTATATGCGCGCCAAGGGATTTTAAGCGTTCCACAAGGTTTTCGTAGCCGCGTTCAATCTGATACACATTGCTAATCCGGCTTTCTCCACGGGCGCAAAGAGCCGCAATAACCATTGCCATTCCAGCACGGACATCAGGAGAAACAAGATGCTCGCCATGAAGAGAACTTGGACCAGCGACAACTGCACGGTGAGGATCGCAAAGTGTAATGCGCGCGCCCATGCTTATAAGCTTGTCCACAAAGAACATTCGGCTTTCAAACATTTTTTCAAAAATCAAAACAGTTCCCTCAACCTGGGTTGCAACAACTGTCATAATCGAAGTTAAATCCGGCGGAAATCCCGGCCAAGGACTGTCATCAATTTTTGGAATCATTCCGCCTAAATCTGTGTTCACTTTCATTTCCTGATCTGCAGAAACTGTAAGAACATCTTCTTCAATATCCCAGCGGATTCCAAGTTTATTAAAAGAAATCCGCAGCGGACGCAAATCATTTACACGGATTCCTTCAATCTTTATAGAGCCATGAGTGGCGGCAGCAAGTCCAATGAACGAACCTATTTCCATAAAATCCGGACCAATCGAAAAATCGCAGCCCTTGAGTTTTTTAACACCTTCAATCTTTAAAATATTTGATCCGACTCCTGAAATTTTTGCGCCCATTGCATTCAGCATATTGCATAAATCCTGAACATGAGGCTCGCTAGCCGCATTTGTAATTTCTGTTGAACCTTCCGCAAGAACAGCCGCCATAACAGCATTTTCTGTGGCAGTAACAGAAGTTTCGTCAAGGAAAATATCAGAGCCAACAAGCTTATTCGCGCTGAACTCAAATTTTCTATCTATTGAAACACGCGCGCCAAGCTCCTCAAGCGCAAGAAAATGAGTGTCAAGACGGCGGCGGCCAATGACATCTCCACCAGGAGGCGGCATTATAGCTTTTCCAGTGCGGGCAAGCAAAGGTCCTGCAAAAAGAATTGAAGCGCGGATTTTCTTGCTAAGCTCGGGAGGAATATCATTGCGTGATATTTCAGAAGCATTTATTTCCCACGCATTTTCAGAAAGCTTTTCAACTTTTGCGCCAAACGACTGCAAGATCAAAAGCATAACGCCTGTATCTTCAATTTCTGGAATATTTCGTAAAATAACTTTTTCGGAAGTAAGCAAGGAAGCCGCAATGCAAGGAAGAGCCGCATTTTTGTTTCCGCTTGCTTTTATAGTTCCCTTTATCGGAAAACCGCCTTCTATTCTATATTCATACATAGCGCAATTATAAACAGATTTTGAATGAATTTCAATTTGGGCAAAATATTATCTGCGGAAAATCTTCACCACAGCAAAGATGAACTAGAACTTCAACTGCTTTTATCATCTGGTCAAGGCTAGCCCATTCATTGCGTGAATGAAAATTGTGTCCGCCTGTAAAAATATTCGGGCAAGGAATTCCCATTTCCGTAAGCCTGGAACCGTCAGTGCCGCCACGAATCGGAGTAAAAACCGGCTCGATTCCGCTTGCTTTATATGCTGAAATGAGCCTCTCTGCGACTTTCGGATTCTTGTCCAGATTTTCTTTCATGTTCAAATATTGCTGCGTATGCAAAACTTCAGCCTTTCCGCCAAAAAGCTCAGAAACAGCTTTTGCAAGAAGCTCAACCGTAGATTTTCTTTTTTCCATTCCATCCGCAGAAAAATCGCGGAGCAAAAGAGAAACCTTTGATTCTTCTATAGAACCTTCAATTGAAATCGGCGCAAAAAATCCTTGCCTGCCGTTTGTTGTTTCCGGGCGTTCTCCAGCAGGAAGATTTGAAACAAAGGATGAAGCCATGCTGATTGCGTTTACCATTGTGCCACGCGCAGTTCCAGTGTGAGTCGCATTTCCCTTGAACACAACGTCGCTCCTGAACGCATTAAAACATTCTGTTTCAAGCTCGCCGATATGTCCGCCGTCCACAGTGTAAGCGCATTTTGACTTTAAAAGCTCAAGCGGAACTTTATCCATGCCGTGTCCTGTTTCTTCATCCGGGGAAAAAATAACTTCAATCGCAGGATGCTTTAGTTCCGAATGGCTAAAAAGATATTCAAGGCACGAAACAATTTCCGCAACGCCGGCTTTATCATCCGCACCAAGCAATGTTGTTCCGTCGCCCGTTATAATTGTTTCGACATTTTTTGCAGCAAGAGAAAGTGCTGAATCTTTTTGCGGATCAAGTTCTGCGCCGCAAAGAATAATTTTTCCACCTGAATAGTTTTTGTGAATCTTTGGATTTACGTTTTTTCCGGAAGGGGCTGTCCTAGAAGTTATTAACAGACTTCAAAAAGGGCGGCCTTTTTT
>OJAW01001391.1_pt1 | contig 14134 bp, 13 predicted proteins | sample 1589151 | NCBI WGS metagenome assembly OJAW01 (sample SAMN03283290) | human gut metagenome | biome: human-associated habitat; material: feces | host: Homo sapiens | place: Peru | collected 2012 | reverse complement strand
AAGGAGCTTTTCTATGAGCAATCAACACAAACATCCAACTATAAGTTTTAGAATCGGCAATGCTGAACGCAACAAATCGAAGCCCGCATCCTTGCCGGCGGCATAATGAAAAAAGATTACTTTGTCCGTTCCTGCATCTATAACCGCATCTGCGTTGTCGGTAAGAAAGAAACCATATATCCTCTTGTACAGACTGTGAATGCACTATATCTGCAATTACTTGAAATGCAGAAAACATTTTCTAAATGCTGTGAACACCCAAATTTAAGCAATACTCCTACAAGCGATGAAATCAAGGAACTACGGACCGAATATAACAATATGCTTACAGCTATCATTGACTTGCTTAATGATGCCAAGTATCTGTGGGAAAGAAAACGCCATGAAACAAAATAATATCCTTGTTACCTATTTGGTATGTATGAACCTAATACAGACTTTGTTATTGTTAATAATGGCAAAAACACCATTCTGCTTATCCATTGCAAGAAATGTAATTCCTTTGTCCTCTTCGATGAGCCGAATGATATTGTTTATCTTTACCGGCTGGCGGAGGAAGCACCTCTTTTATATGCCAAACTGACACTGAAGAAAAATGGGTCTACAAGACTGGTCTTATCGAAAATTTTCAAAAAAGCCGAACACTGTTTCGCCTATTTAAAACTAAATTATTTTTATTTCCTGTAGTATCAGACGAAGCGTTATCTAAATATCCTCTGCAAAAAAAGAGGCTTACCATTAAATTTTTCGTAATATATATGTGCTTTTTCTAACAGCTTATTCTTAATCCAATCTTCCGTATAATCTGCTTTCCATTTAACTATATTATCAAAGCAATCCATACATCTCTCATTTGATTTATATCCAGGTTCCCAATACAAATTTAATTTATTATTTCCAAATTCATTTGGATATACCGATATTTTTGCTAATATATCCCCTCTGACCGTTCCATATGCATTTGGGGATAGAATCAAACTATTTGTACTACCATTATTATTAAAAATATTCCATTCGGCTTCGTCTCCATTTTGAAACCAATCATGATTTCTCGCAAAAAATAATATTTCTTCCCATTCCATTGTATCAATTGTCATAAGTAGGTATTTATCCCCGTACTTATTCAGACCTTCAACTCCAAGAATGCTATTAATCTGTCTTCTTGTCTCATAATACTCTTCCTTAAGCTCTTCAAATAATTTATATACGTGATGTGCAGTATGTGCATTTAAATTAATACGTATATTTTGAATCTGCATATACATCTCTTCTTCATCCTCATATCTTCCAACATTATGTTTAGTTTCAAATTCGGATTCGGAAACAAAATAATCAGATAATAACATCTCTTGATTGAATGTAATATATGCACCAGATAAATTATGCTGGCGTATTTGTAACATGCAATTTAACTCTCCTTTATACGACAAAGGAATAAATGCTGATAGCTGAATATCGCCATAACCTTTTATCCATGATTTTTTATCATCTAAATCTATAGTTGCATTTTGCATTAGAGATTCAGTTTCTTTTACTATACTAAAGTATTTTAATCTTCCAGAATCATATACCATGCTAATACAATCGTACACATCTACAATAAAATTATTTTCTATTTCATTTTTCTTTTTTATTTCTCCTATAAGTTTGTTAAAATTCATTACATCCTTTGCATATGAAAACTCTTTTCCACTTTTTAGATGTATTATATCAGTACCATTATAATTATGCTCAACAGAATTTAAAATAAGAAACCTCAGTTCATCAATGTCATTATACAACCCTGAGTCATTAAATTTTTGTATGGTCCGTTCTATTTTGTTACGATCACACCGTGATGTTACTTGATAAGCAATTCTTTTTTTATAATCAACCAAATCCACTGCTATAAAATTCCCTGAAACTTCAGCCGACATTGAAACAAGATTAATATCATACAATTTATTTAATATCTGTCCAAATATTTCTTCACATATAACATTTATATCTGTTAAGTTATATTTGTTATTAATTTTAATTGACTCTGCAATTTCAAACAAACGATTTTCAACTCTTTTTATATCAATATCAGAATCCTTTATACTTTCATGTGTTACTTTACGCATTTTTAATTTCTCCCACATATTTATAGTATTTCTCACTTCAATAAAAATTGTCACCGTACATTTTTTCTATATTATGGCACCAATTTAGGCAAGCATTAAGTCTCCACAATTTTGCTACTTCCCCCTCTAATCAATCCACTCAAAAGGAATAAGCTTTTCTCCATCTCTCCACGCGCAAACTTCGTTTATGCCTTGCACATCGCCGTATATTGACGAATCTGCATGCTCTAATACAAGGATCTGCATATTGTTGTTAACATTTGATATACACTTTGCCATAGTTGTAAATATGCGCTTTACCGCCTCTCTGTCCAAGTCTCCCAAATCATGTACTTCCACACCAGCTGCTGAACTATGAGGAAAATATACTTGACTCGGTTGATCAAATACAACAAAATTAGGTACTGAGGACTGAAAAGTCGAGAAATATTCCTGGAGACCCAATATAGTGGAAATATGATAAGCTAACCAGTTTGAACCACTACCGATTTCCCATAGATAGTCTTTTCTCCCATCTTCTCCATCTACTTCCACAGTCAAATTCTTATAATCTAACCTAAATGGATCATCCGGGCGTTCTGCATCCATTAACTTCAATAATTCCATCTGCTTTACTGATATCTTTGTAATTGCATTCTCAATTTTCATTTTAATTACAGATTCATCCGCAATCTTTTTCAATTTTGCAATTCTTTCCCGAAGCGTTGTTATCTCTGCTGACAACTCCCCATCAGACTCCAAAGATGCAATCGTTTCACTAGCATATTCAATTTTTCCTAGAAATCTTGAGATTCCATCCAATGTATATCTGCTAGGATTTGCTGTAACACCCTCTCTTAGCTGTTCCAGTTTATTTTCTTCAATTCTAATCCGTTTTTGAACTGCTGCTAACTCATCTGTCAATCTCCGAATCTGACCTTTTACCATATCATATTCTCTTTCAAATGCTGCTGGAATTTCTTCCATCTGTTTCTTTTTATTTCTGTTATCTTCTAATCTGCTTAGATATATATTCCTTTGACTATCATCAGAACATTTTTGTTGACATACAGGACATATGTGCTCTTTTCTTGCTTTTTCATCTAACCATTCGGTAATATTTAACCGCTCCACTTGTATTGAAAGTGCATCTCTATACTCAGAGACGCTTTTCATTAATTGAGACATTTCGGTATGGCGATTTTTGTATTTTGTAAGTTCCATGGCAAGTTCATTTTCTTTTCCCCTTAACATTACCATTTCTTCTGAACTCTTAATTATGCCATCACTTTTGATTACCTTTTCTTCTGTATTATTTTCTACAAGTTCTTGAAGCAAACCCAACTGTTCTTCAAATTTCATATTTCTACTCGTTTCTTCTAATAAACCTAGTTCAATTGCAACTGAAACCCATGCCTTAATTTCATTTTCCCATCGAATGGTCAATTCACATAGTTTTTCATAATCACTTTCTTTCTTCTTCAATTTTCTCTGTAAATCCATTAATTCCTGATGTGATGACAGTATCTCTGGTGTTATAGCACCTAATACATATGGAAATATATTAATCAGCTTATTTCTATGTTCTGTCTTATCTGTTTTATAAAACAATATATTAGCATTTGCAACCACATTTTGAGGTTGAAAGCAGAATGACATCAGATCACGAAACGCAGGCCTACTCCCATAATAAGTATCTTCTGTTTCTAAAAAACTCAGCCTTGCATATTCATCTAAAAATCTCTTTACCGCCTGACAATTTGTGTTTTTTTCTGGAATTTCAGGAATTTCTATTTCTTCACCTTGAATAAACATCATATCACTTGTTGATTTTTGTACACCTGGTTCCCTTCTCGCTAATAACACTATATTTTTCTCAAGTTTTATGACTACACCAAACCAGCTGCATGCATTCCTTATTGTCTGTGTTGGTATATAACACTCACCACTTGCCAAACAATAATCAATTATAGGTATAATAGCCGATTTCCCAGTTCTAGAGTCTCCGGTAATAATATTAACTGAATTTGTATTTAATTCAATATCCTTATGAGAGTACTGCTGGTTTTTTGGCCACAATATAAGTTTTTCTATTTGAAATTGCATACTAAAACCTCACTTTCAAAATTTCTTCAATCTGCATCAAATCCATTACCGCACACCAGTGTCCTAATTTTTCAGCATTCTTCCCCATTCTTAAGACATTGGCAGACTCTTTATTTCGTTTTCTCAATTCTAATGGAAAAATTTTATTGGTTTCTACATCTATAGAAACCAATCCAGCCTTTACGGCCTCTGCCAATGACATTGCTGTTATGTCCTTCATATTTTGTATGTCATTATGAAGATTACTGATTAAGTCATTTTTCAAAACATCTGTTTTCATAAATTTGTCAGACATTGCACGCATTCCTGATGTCTTATTTGTAGATTTGATTTGATCAGCAATATCTTCTTTCAACGTCATGGGTAACACAATAAATAATTCTTCAAGTGGTATTGCTTCATTCTTTTCTGAAAAATATCCTAATACAAAACTCCACAAAAGATATGCACCCAACATTGGATTTCGTACATTATCATATTCATTAAACATCTTATTCATCTTCTTTCAGTTTTTGTTTATAATTTGGATGCCAACCAATTTGTTGTTGATCAGCTAATTCATGATAACATCCATTCTTAAAACTCCTTGGAGTCACTATTAGCCCCATATTTACGTCTTCGTCTTGGCATTTGTAGTACAAATACCTACCTCTTTTAGCCTCTTCCCATTCATCCTTATCCATTTCTATAATATTCTTTTTAGTTTTCCAACGCCCTTCTAAGTCTTTATAATAGTTCAGTAATATTTCTTCGTTTAAATCTCCCTTTACTGCCCATATAGTTCTATTTGCAAAAGCTTTTAAGTAATCATTTATCGCTGTCAACTGAGCATCATAATCTAAATCAATTATCTGAAGCTGTCTAATATATGTCTTATATTCATTTTGTTGCAATTCTATTTCTGCATTCGTTGGACTTGGAGCCAATTCTACTAAAGCTTTATTTTGATTAACCAATGTTTGTGTTAATATTAGCTCTTTATTAAAACTCTCTTTTGCAATTTGCATGACTTGTCCACTTTCAATCTGCAAAGCAGTTGTTTTATCAATCCATCCTAACATTTTATCAAAAACTAATTGTTGTATATCTGATGGCAGATAAGTTTTTGCTCTAAATTCATCATATAATTTATTCGTGTGTCCCTCACCCATTATAACTAATTTAAATTTCTCAATAATATACAATGCGTACTTTTTGTTTTCCTCAGCCAAAAATGTTACTATGTAATTATTAATAGAATCACTCTGTTTAATATATTTTCTGTCTTCTCCATTAAACTCCCCTCTTATTTTTTCATATATCGCTTCTGCTTCTTTTTTATCATGTGCTTGATTTAACCACGTGACAATATTTCCACTCTTATTTATATTAATAACTAATGTAAATAAGGTGGAATCTAAAGGCAATTCACTTTCTTTAAGCGCAAGGAGCCAATTATACAAAGTTTTCCATAGATCTACCGCTCTGTCCGAAACAGGATTTCTATCTGATAACGCACTTTTTGTTTGTATAGCGGTCTTTTCATTCCCATTTTCAACACCTACATCATCAAATTTTTCAACACTTACCACACTGCCTATCTCGCAATTTAGTAATTCGTACAACATCTGACGAACTTGCAATCCATATCCATATAATTTATCTGGCACATGTGTATTTGCTATAGTAACTTCCCTTTCATCAGCCACATTAATCACCTCACTCATTTATAGCACTTTCTGTTTTACATTACATGCTCGCAACTTGGTCACTTTAACCAAGTTGTTGACCATATTTATGAATAATATTTCTAATTGTCCTTGATAAGTTTGTTTAATTGCTACATCAAGTCCAACAAGTGTTTTACCTACTCCCGGAACACCGGTTACAAAGCAAATACTCTTTTCTCCGTTTGTTTTACTATCGTTTATTACCTTGAGAATATATGATATTGTTCTGTCGGTTGAAACTTTATCCGCCTCATGCCTTGTTATATTTTCGACGGAATGATTTTCATACAGAGACCTTGCTGCTTCAATGATTGTCAGCGTTGGTGCATAAGGACTTATAATCCAATTATCATCAACTTTTGACTCGTTTGGATAACGGAAAAGTATTTTAGAAAGCACTTCTAATAATCCGGTTTTTCCTGTAACTAACGGATTGACAACCTTATCATCATAGATAGACATTTGAATTATATCTGTATGATTTTTATACTCTGTTGCAATCAATACAAGAACTATAATTTTATCTTCGCTCAGCTTATGAAAATTTTTCAGATCAAGAGCATAATCAAGCACTTGGTCAATATCATTTTCAAGAATGTTTTTCTCACCGTTCTTAAATTCCAAACAAAAAATGATTCCGTTTAAGAGAAGAACAACATCAACTCTCTTGCCTAATCGTGGTATGTAATATTCAAATATAATTTGACCGTTATGATTTTTTAATTGAGAAATTACGTCTTGCATAATTGTAATTTCATTCTTCCATGCTTCAATCGTTGTGGTCAAAGCATTGCCGTGATAGCGGTCGCACAATTCACCTAATATTGCATTTGCGTCTTCATTTATAAATTTATTAAAAGTATTATTGTATAAGCATCGTGGATTGTTATTCATACTTCTTCCTCGATTCCTTAGTCATTCTTAATGTAATTATTATATCATAATTGCATAATACAAACAACATCGCAATTGATAAACGAGTAAATTTTAGTACTAACTCAAATATTTTTTCTGAAAACACATCAACAAAACTTGAATTTTTCTCTGTATTATAGAGGGGTATTTTTTGTTATGGTGAAATTAAATGTAAACAAGGTGTAAAGAATTTTGAAAAACACCCGAACAAAATGAGAATTTTTCTCTGTATAGTAGAGGGAGTTTTTTTCTAAGCACTTTTTCTTTTTGGTTTTCACTTTATAAAAATATTCTCTCGAATAATTTGGAAGGAGGTTTTCGTATGCGTAAAAATTGCAGTGGGCAATTTTTTCTTTTGCAGAACAGGATTTTTGATGAACGTTTATCGCCCAATGAGTTCATCGTTTATTCTTTTCTCGTTCGGGCAAAGGACTCGGCGGGGCAAAGTTTTTGGTCGGTGCCGATGATTGCAAAAGCTGTTCGATGTGTGCTTCCACTTGCAGAAAAGTTTTGCGTTCGCTTGAAAGCGGCGAGTACATAACGATCTCAAAGCGGTTTATCGGCGGCGAGCAAAAGAGCAATCTATACACGGTCAACAAGATTTAATGCACCGTGCTTTAGGGTTTATCGACAAAGAATATGAAAGGCTTTGATTTTGAAATTTTATGATTTTTGAAACGAAAATTGATGGCTTTTGAGTGAGTTTTGAAGCGGATTTCAAGCCGTCGATTTTAAAGCAGGATAAAGGGGTATGATTTTCGGGCTTTGAAATGCCCGAAAACGCCGTCCGGCAACGCCTGTCGGCTTTTCGATTTGTAATACTTTTGCGTATGATTCCAAATTCGTATGCAGTAATGGGCTTTTTTCGCTGAATTTCAAGGCTTTTGCGTATTCACTTGGGTACTGCCGTATGATAAACCAATTTATGAAAAATCTGACAACGCTGTAAACAAAATTTAACGAGTTCGCTCTAAAATAGAGTAACTCGTCGGGTTAAAACTAAAAACGGCTTACAGGCGATTTGTGAAAGCCTGTGAGCAAAACTGGAGGTTAATATGAACTACAAATCTACAATGAAAGGTACATCAAATTAAAGGAGGCAGATATAAAATCATAGTTAGCGTGTTGCCTTATGGCAGCAAAGGAAATAAATTCTAAAGCATCAGGCAATAATAGTATTGAAAAATCAAGCGGGAGTGAGCTGAAAATCAATACACAAAACATTGCCGATGAGAGAATCAGCACGGAGCTTTGGATGCAGCATTTTGCAAATACCTTGCTGAATCAAAATGCCATTGACGACAAAACCTATCGCAAATTGATGGGTAAAATCAGCGTGGAAATCAATCGCAGATACGGAAAAATAAACTGAAAAGCTCTGTAAAAGATTACCAAAACAGGTATCAATCCCCTAATGAACGCAGGGGTGAAATACTGTAAAATAAAGCTGGATAATAGAAATTATTTGTGATATTGTCTGCTTGGAAAGGAGTAAAAATATGGATATATTTTCAACTCGTGAGAGAATCAGAAAAGAAAATATCAACTTTATGAACCTACCGCTGCAAGTAACATTTTACGCTCGTGTCAGCACGGATTTTAATGTGCAGTTAAATTCACTTGATAACCAAATAACGTATTACACCGATTTCATTAGGAAAAATCCGAATTGGAAATATGTTGACGGCTATGTTGACGAGGGCATATCGGGCGTATCGACTGCAAAGCGTGATCGATTCAACGAAATGATTGAGGATGCAAAGGCAGGAATGTTTGACCTGATTGTAACCAAGGAGGTGTCAAGATTTGCCCGTAACACGCTGGACAGTATTCGCTTTACCCGTGAACTTTTGTCAAGCGGAGTGGCTGTGTATTTTCAAAATGACAACATAAACACCCTTGACGAGGACAGCGAATTAAGGCTGACGATTATGTCATCAATGGCACAGGACGAGTCGAGAAAAATCTCTACACGTGTGCGATTCGGTCATCAACAGGCTATCAAAAAAGGGACTGTACTCGGCACAAACAATATGTACGGCTACATCAAAAAAGACGGCAAGCTGATGATTGACGAAACGCAAGCCGACTTTGTGCGAGAACTGTTTGAAATGTATGCAACGGGAAAATTCAGTATGAAACAAATGGAAAAGCATTTTTACCAAAAAGGAATACGAAATTCAAAAGGTAAAATGCTCTCCCACTCAACGATGAGCAACATCATACGCAACCCGAAATACAAGGGCTACTATGCCGGAAACAAGGTGCGAATTACTGACCTGTTCACAAAGAAGCAAAAGTTTTTGCCCGAGGAAGAATGGGTTATGTATAAAGATGAAACCGGCGAAACAGTACCTGCAATCGTCAGCGAGGAATTATGGGACAAGGCAAACGAAGTGCTGTATATGCGAAGCCAGGATGTAATCACGGCACAGCACAAGACGGTGCATCAAAACTTGCTGACGGGCAAACTGATATGCGCGCACTGCGGTATGCCCTACTATCGAAAGGACGCAGTAAGCAAGGGCGGAGAAAAAATCTCAAAGTGGGTATGCTCGGGCAAGATTAAAAACGGTGCGTCAAGCTGTCCGAGCCAAGCGATTTACGAAAGCGAAATCAAACCGATTATTGAGGATATTTTCAAATCGGGGCAACAGCATATTGAGGAACTCTCGGCGTGTGTGTTAAAACTTGTGTCCGAAGTTCTTGACACAAACGAAAACAAGGACGAGCTTAACAGGCTGAATCAAGAGCTTATCACACGGCAAAAAATGAAAGCGAAGTTATTGCAATATAACGCTGACGGAAGAATGAACGACAGCGAATTCATACGAATGACTGCCGACTGCGATAACGAAATCAAGGATATTGAGAAAAAAATAAACGCCCTTAACAAAACATCAAAAACCGAGCGAGAGATGAAAAAAGAGCTTGCCGAAATCAAAACCATACTGAAAGCGGCGGAAAAGCACATTGACGGTGAGGAAATCGACAGAGCGTTTGTTGACCGATATATAAGCGATATTACAGTCTATCCCGACGAGGAAATAACACGCTTTGAGATACACCTGAAAGCCGGAACAACAGTCACTAAAACCCTTCAAAACCTTACGAGCCGTGCAGGTAATAATAGTAAGAAGATGATCAAGGCTTACGAAGACAGCATGAAATAAGGTTGTTATATTTTCGGACAAAAAGGTCTGTCGGAATACCGGCAGACCGATTTTTTGCTAAAATTCAGCTGTAAGATATAAAACGACGAATATTTAGGCTTTATGCAATGAATGAATTCTAACTAAATATAACTAACTATATAAAACGCAGATAAGGATTTACTTATCTGCGTTAGTTGAGAGGATTTTATTGTCCGATTAAGCTGTCAATTTGATATATTGCAAAAGTTATTTCTCCGACTTCGCTTTCGTATGTAATTGCAACATTTCCGTCTTTCGTAAGTGACATACAAGAGTACATAAACGCATCTTTTTTAACAGAAGTTGTGCTTTTGAGAGTCATATTGCACTCATCATCCAAAGAGAAGGTGAAAATTTTGCCGTCGGCTCTTACGTGTTTTGTTTCTCCCTTATCGGTTGTTTCCATACCTGTCGGGCACGAAACAAGAATATAATTCTTTCCGTCGTTATTTACATCAATTACACTCAGCATACAGCTGCTTGTGATTTCAACGTCCGATATTATAATATTGCTCCAAATGTATTTTCCGTTTTCTTTTGCTGCATCAACATAGCAAAGTCTGTTACTGTTGTTTCTAAAGAAGCAACGCAAATTACCGTTCGGAAGCTCAACTGTTTGGCTTTCGCCTGAGTATTCACACTGCTCGTTTGACGGCAAACTTTCGCTCCTCTGCCAAGTATTACCGCCATCCTCCGAATAAATAAACGAAGAAAACTGAAGTCCTTTTTTAATGTTTGCAAAATAAGCCGACATTATCATAGTGCCGTCGGAGGTAACAACTCCCCTGCCCGGTCCGACGCCGTAAAACGGTTCATCAGCTTTTTTAGCATTTATTAGCTTAGGCGCACCAAAGGTTTCACCGCCGTCAACCGATTTCGTCATATACAAAAACGTTGTCGGAACAACGGAAAATACAGATCTTGTTTTTACATAGAAAATATTACCGATTTTATTGTTATTCTTATCATACAAGAAGAAAAATTCATCAATTTTATATCCCGTATCCTCGCCTGTGTTTTTCAAAATCCTCGAATATCCGTTTTCAAAGCTTTCGACATCAACCTTGTATTTATAGCTTAATCCGTAGTTTTTGGAAAGCAACAGCATCCCGTCATTGTCAAAAGCGGATTTATCAACGGCAGGCTTTAATCCCGTATATTTCGAAAGAGCCACACCGCCCGAATAAAAGGTTGTCATCATCCATATATTTTTACCGTCCGTTAATAATTCGGGATCGATAAACGAAGTTGACTTTTTATGAAATTTATTGCCGTTATCTCCCAAAAAATTAGCTGTATAGCTTTGCCAGGTTTTGCCGTTATCGTCGCTGTATGCAACTACCGTGTCCAATCCGCCGCCGTCAGAGGTACAGTCATATCTTGCATCAGCTGCCACAACAAGTCTGCCGCTGTCGAGTGTGATAATGGCCGGAATTCTGAAATTTTCGCTGTCTCCGCTTACGTCTTTGACAAATGGCTGATTTGATGTAGCAGTAGGGTTCGGTTTATTTTCAATCTTTATTTTTGAGCTGTCGCCGAGCATTGTCAAATAAATAATAGCTGTTATTATTAACGCAATAACAACTACGCTGAATACGGATAAGCAAATTTTTTTAATTTTTTGTTTATTCATAATTTCCTCTCAAAAAGGCACAAAGTTTTTCTGTGTCATCCCCAATTTTACATTTAATATATCATTTTATCCGCCAATTTGCAAGAAAATTAGTATTTGAAAATATACAACGCACATTTTCATCCGTATATTTAATATATCATATACAGAAAAACCATATACTTTTTGTTGCAAAAAATTTTTCATTAAAAATATATATGCAAATATGTTATAGAAATATTTGGAAAATCTCTCTATAATAATATGTGTGAAAGAAAGGAAGTGCAGATTATATGTTCAGAACTGCAACCAATGAGGAAATCGGCAAATATTTGTTTAAGCTCATTGATGAAAAAAGTGATAAATTTAAGTCGGGAAGGGATTTTTGCAAGCAGTATATTTTTCTTGAAAAAGGAGAACAGCCGAGTGATGATGAAATCCAGAAGCAAGCAAACAGGCTGTCAGGAATAAAATCGGGAAAATACGGACTTCAAATTCAAGATTTAGGCTACTATACGGAGCTTTTGGAGATAACCTGCGAGGAGCTCTTAAGCGCCGGTAAATCAAAGCCTGCATTCCCCGACAGATATTCAAACTACACCTTTGCGCACTCAACCGACAGAGGCTATTGGGAAAGGTACATAAATAATGACGACAAGCTTTTCCTTAACGCCGACGAATACGGAAAAACCATATTGGATTATGCTTTTGAATGTGAAAATTACGGTCTTATAAAGTTTTTAACTGAAAACAATTACATAACTATTGTTGATAACGAAAGTACAAAAGATTATGTTATGACCTTTATGCCTCCCGATAAAGCAATGAAATATATGTCGAGGAACGCAAACAAGCTCAATGATGAAATTATAAATAACGATAAAATCCGTACAACTGTTGTTGCATTGGCGATTAAGAAAAACGATAAGTACTTTTTGACAAAGCTGCGTGCGAGAGAAATCCCTGCTCTGTATAGCGTTTGTGAATATGGGTTTTCAACACAGTTTGATAATTTTGAAAGCAGCTATAACGATAAATTGACAAATGCCGTTGCAAACGCAGACAAGGAAATACTCGGCTACTTTTCAGAGCCTTTCAGTATCAAAAGCGAACATAGTGAAGGCGTTTTTATATATCCGTTTTTGGGTCGTCTGTTGGATAAAATGATAAGTGAAAATAATAAAAATACGGTTTATGTCCTTGAAAGAACGCTTGACTATAACAGTAATGTGCTTAATGAGCTTAGCGAAAAGATTGCACAATCGTATATTATGTATAAAAAATACTGTGACGATAAAGAAGCTTTTTCAGGCGCGGTAAAATATTTCGATATGAATGACAACGGAGTTTTTACTTTTATGAATTACGACCCGAGTGACACCTCGAATCTTATAAAAATGAAATCGAATGTCATTCATATAAGCAAAAAGTCAAAGGATGAAAAGATCAATGAGCTTATAAGCAAGATAAATAAGATTTATTTTGCCATAAAAAATCAAAGTAAAGATTCTTTACTTAAAGCAGATTAAAAAAGGAGTGGGTTTATATGTATTGTAAAAATTGCGGATGCAGTCTCCCCGACGATGCGACAAAATGTGAAAATTGCGGAGCTGTATTGAGCTACGGCTTTGAAGCGGGTAAGACTAACCCTGTTAAGGAAGAAAAAGGCTCTGTACTGCTTGGAATTTTAGGCTTTATGTTTCCTCTCATAGGCTTGATTTTATATCTTGCAATGATGCACAGCGAGCCTAAAAAAGCAAAATCCGCAGGCAAGGGTGCGTTAACCGCATTCATTATTTATTTAGTTTTCATTGTAATAGTTACAATTTCGGTTATGATTCCCGTTATAGATACATACATACCGTAAATCATCGCAGGCCGACGACTCATCTTACGTCGAAAGCTATGATTACAACGATGTCAGGTACTCAAACGATTATGATTATAACTATGATTATGATTACGACTATCCAATCGATTACTGATAAAACGTAAAACAAGCAAACACCTGTAACAAAGTATTTTAATCAAGATATAATGATTGTAGATACTCGGTTACAGGTGATTTTTTATGTTAAGAACAGTTTTGTCAATTCTTATGCCGTTTGTCGGCACGTCCTTAGGCGCTTGCTCGGCATTTTTTATTAAGAATAAAATCAATCAAAAAATCAACAGAATTATACTCGGTTTTTCAGGAGGAATAATGCTTGCGGCGAGTATATGGAGTCTTATTCTGCCGTCAATAGAGCAATCGGAGCATTTGAACAAAATGTCCTTCTTCCCTGCTGCGTTTGGAATTTGCATTGGAATAGCTTATCTGATTTTAACGGATAAGCTTATAAAACAAGCAAAGGGAAAATCGGACAAAAGCAAGCTGCTGATTTTTGCGGTTACGCTTCACAATATACCCGAAGGTATGGCTGTCGGCGTGGTTTTCTCGGCGCTTGCTTCGGGAAGCCCTAACATAACCTTTGCTTCGGCTTTTGCGCTCGCACTCGGAATTGCAATACAGAA
>OJAW01001387.1_pt1 | contig 14156 bp, 10 predicted proteins | sample 1589151 | NCBI WGS metagenome assembly OJAW01 (sample SAMN03283290) | human gut metagenome | biome: human-associated habitat; material: feces | host: Homo sapiens | place: Peru | collected 2012 | reverse complement strand
TATAATGGAGAAATGTTCAGATTTATTGCCTGATTATTATAGCTTTGTAAAAGGTGTTGTTGATACTCCTGATTTAGCACTTAATATATCTCGTGAGACTTTACAACAAAATAGAATTTTAAAAACTATAGCAAATTCAATTGAGACAAAAATTAAAAAAGAACTAGAAGATATGCGTGATAATAGACGTTCTGACTATGAAAAGTTTTATAACAGTTTCGGAATGCAATTAAAATATGGTATCTATAGTAGTTACGGAATGAATAATGATAAATTAAAAGATCTAATCATGTTTACATCTTCAAAGGACAATAAGTTAGTAACATTAGATGAATATGTAAAAGATATGAAAGAAGATCAAAAGAGTATTTATTATGCATGTGGTGAGTCGGTTGCTAAAATAAGTATGTTACCACAAGTTGAAAGTGTAATAGATAAGGGATATGATGTTTTATACTGTACTGATTACATTGATGAATTTACTATTATGATGTTACAAAATTATAATGGAAAAGAATTCAAAAATGTATGTGGTGATGATCTAGATATAGATACAAAAGAAGAGAAAGAGTCGTTAAATACTAAGAATAGTGAAGCAAAAGACATGTTTAGTGTAATGATGGAAGCTATTCCAGAAGTAAAAGGAATTAAGTTTACTAACAAATTAAAAAATCACCCAGTATGTTTAAAGACTAAAGGTGAAGTATCAACAGAGATGGAGAAAGTATTACAATCTATGCCAAATAATCAAAATGTTAAAGCAGAAACAGTAATGGAGATTAATATGAATCATCCAATTACTAAGAAAATGGAAGAGTTATATAACAATAAAGACTTTGATACTTTAGATAAATATAGTAAAGTACTATATCAAGAAGCAAGACTAATAGAAGGACTATCAGTAGATAATCCAACTGAATTAAGTAATCTAATTTGTGACTTATTAGCAAAGTAAGGGAAAATTTCTCTTACTTTTCTTCATATTTCGACAAAATACGACATATTAAAATTATATAATTCAAACTAAGAGGTGTACTTATGCCAATATTTGAAAATGTAATTTTATTATTCGTATTTTTATTTTTCCCTATAACTTGCTACTTAATCTATATAACTCATCTAAGTAACATGGACAAGAAAGAACAAAACATTTTATTAGATATTTCTCTAATATCCGCCTTATTCTTAATAATTAGGTATATTAATGATAAATCTATCTATATTCTTCTTTTTTATAATATTCCTTTACTACTTGCATACTTAAAAGGAAAAATACCAACTATAATAACTCTCTCTATAACTATTATTTTCTTTTATAGTATCTACATAAGTATTCCCTTAATTATTTTAGCCTTAGAATATTTCTTATATTTTATAATATATCTATACACTTCAAAGTATAAAACAAAATCCTCAAACTTTATAAATATCTTTATATCAATAAAACTATTCATGGTCTCTTTCATAATATTTTATATAATTAATCCTAATGGCTCCATTATAAGTAATATACTATACCTCCTTGTAACATCATTAATATTTATAATTTTCATCTATGCCAGTTTATTCTTGTTTGAAAAAGGTGAAGACATTACTAATCTCTATAGTATTATGAAAGAATCTAAAAAAGATAAATTATTATTTGAATCTTTATCTAAACTAACACACGAGTTGAAAAATCCTATTTCTGTATGTAAAGGTTACTTAGAAATAATTGATAAGAATGGTTATCAAAAAGCCCCTAAATATATACCCATTATTTCTAGTGAAATAGAACGTTCTCTATCGGTAATAAATGATTTTTCATCTCTCGGAAAATTAAAAGAACTAAACAAAGAAGAAGTAGATTTACAAGTATTATTAGAAGAAATAATAATTATTCTAAATCCGTTATTTAAAAAGTATGATGCTAATATCTACTTAAATATAAAACAAGATATCTATTTAAGTCTAGATTATCTAAGAATGAAACAAGTCTTTGTAAATATCTTAAAAAATGCTCTAGAAGCAAGAAAAGAAAATGAGCCATTAAATGTTCAAGTAGAAGCAAAAAAGTCCTTAAACAACATAAAGATAATAATTAAAGACAATGGAATAGGTATGGATAAAAACACATTGGATAGAATAACGGAAATATTTTATACTACTAAAGCAAATGGTAATGGCTTAGGTGTAGTTCTATCTAAAGAAATAATAGAAATGCATAATGGTACCATGACTTATAAATCTCAAAAAGATAAAGGTACAACTGTAACTATAACACTACCAAATAATTAAAAAGAGATTAGTAAGGAAAGTGACTAAATATCACCTTCAAAACTAATCTCTATTTTTTTTATATACTTTATGGGATTTTTTATATTTTTCTCTAGCATTATTAAGTTCTACTGGAAAACATTCAGCAAGTTGTGGAAGAGTCTGACCAATATCATATATCTCCAATTCTGAAACACCTTCAAATTGTTCAGTCATTACTTCATAAAATACTCGTTCTACATCTTCTCTAAAAACTTCGTTAACACTTTTACCAGTATAGCGTTTAACTATTCTTCCAAGCAAACTCTGATAGGGTAACCATTTTTCTAATTCTTCTAGATGATTAACAGATGGCTTACATTCATATATCCCCAAAATACTTTTTTTAGGAATAAGATTAGCCCCGCCTGCCGGTCTATGCTCTAAATCATATGAACACCCAGTCTCAGTCAACATAGAACATTCTCTTTTCATAGAGAATAAATCGATTATATCTCTATCTTTATTTCTAGCCCTTAAATATAGAATAGGGGAAGCAACTAATTTATTATTAATTTTTTGAATATCAATTCCGGCAACAATCGATATATTTCCTGTCTCTAATGCTTTCAATATTTCACCCTTAGTAATACTAGGAAAATCACTAACATAGTAGTCACAGCCAGATTTCTTGCAACAAACACCGCCACATGAACTACAAATACTTTTATTTTCATATCTTTGCACAATAACACTCTCACTTACAAGTAATGTATTATATCATCTCTCTAGTAATTTTACAATAGACAACATCCTCCAAAATAAAAAAGGCACTTAATTCGTAAGAATTAAATGTCACCAAAACAATAGGTAGACATTTAGTTAACTAAATGCTTCCTATCTAAATATTAGCATAATAAGTCAACACTTACAAGTAAAACTCGAAAAAAAGCCTCACCTAAAGAAAAAAAGTCTTTCGACTTTATTGATAGTAGTAGTTATTACTAAAACTATTGTAACCATATGGGTAATAAGGTACTGGATATACTGGATAATATGGATATAATTTATTAGGATTCATATTATTTATTTGATTGTTATTAGCAATACCATATCCAAGTGCTGTACCAGCAAGCCCACCAACTACAAAAGGTGCCCAAAAGAATCTTTCACCATTACTATTGTAAGCATAAGTAGGATAATTCTTATTATTCATACCATAAGAAACATTTCTATAAGGATTCATAAAAGTCCCTCCTTATAATAATTTATGGAAAAATACAAATTGTGTTCAATAATTGGCTTGCATTTAGAAAAAAATTATAAATAATGAAGTACCAACAATTCAATTAATAAAATATTCTTGCTAAAAAATAAAACTTTGATATAATAGTCAAGCAACCAAATTTATTGTATAATAAAAATATGTAGTATATAAATAAAAAAATATATAAATATAAACAGAAAAATATATACAGAAAGGGATCAATCAAAAAAAGCAATTGCTATTTTTATAAGATTGATTAATGTGATACTAATGGAAAGATTACAAAAAGTAATAGCGGCATCAGGTTTAACTTCTCGCCGTAAAGCAGAAGAATTAATAACAGGAGGAAAAGTAAAAGTAAACGGACAAGTAGTAACTGAACTAGGTACAAAAGTATCCGATAAGGATAAAATTTTAGTTAATAATGAACCAATTACCAAAGAAGTAAAAGAATACTATCTTCTAAACAAGCCAAGAGGAGTATTAACTACAACTTCAGATGATCGTTCTCGTAAAACTGTAGTAGACCTAATTCCAACTTCAGCAAGAATTTATCCAGTTGGCAGATTAGACTACGACACAACAGGTCTCTTAATCCTCACAAACGATGGCGAATTTGCTAACATCTTAATGCATCCCAGCAACAATATCGAAAAAGTTTACATGGCTAAACTTAAAGGTATAATTAAAAAAGAACAAATCGAAGCCTTAAAAGAAGGCGTAACCATCGATGATAACATCACAGTAGCAGCCAAACGAGTAAAACTAAAAAAATTCGATCCAAAAACAAATACTTGTATGGTTCAAATAACAATCTGTGAAGGAAAAAATCATCAAGTTAAAAAGATGTTTGCCGCTGTAGGCTTTGACGTTGTAAAACTAAAAAGAGAAAAAGAAGGTTTCTTCGATCTAAAAAATCTTCAGTCTGGTGAATTTAGAAAACTAACTCCAAAAGAAGTAAAAAGAGTCTACGGACTAGAAGAAAACAAATAAAAAACTCTATCTAAGTAGAATTTATAAATATCTAAACATGTTTTAAATAACTAAAGCATGTTTTTCTTTTACGCAAATATTTGTCTATTAAACAGCATAAACATCACTAAAAAAATAATCGCTAAAATTAATGCACTAACAACTAAATCTCTTAAACTTGTAGTCTTATCACTTGCTTTTCTCAATATTTCTAAACAATTATCAGGATTCTTCTCCCTTACTTTTTCCAGTTTCTTCCTCATTACAGCCATATAAGTCATATTTGCAACGGTCACATATACCAGTCTTATAAAAAGAAAAACTAATAAAAATTTAAAAGAAATTCCCAAAAAATAATAAGCCAAAGCATACAGTAAATAATCTACTATTGCACAAGAAATCCCTAACCAGCCAAGTTTATTAAAACAAAAATAAAACGGTCCAAGTAAAAAGACAAATAACTTATTTTCGTTATAACAAACAACATCAAATCTCTCTCCTAAATATATTTCTAAATCAGAAGCATTTGGATTTTTACTTTCCTTAGTAATAATTTCTCCATTTACCATGTAACCACAATGTAAACACCAAAAACTATGCATTGGTCTTCCACACTTAGGACAATTCTTAGGATAAGCCATCAAACCACCACCATTATGATAAGTATAAACTATAATTACTAACTAAACAAGTTAAATAAATTCAAACTATAATCTCCAGCCACACTAAATAAATCCAAACAAAAAAGAATAAATAAATTATTCTTTAACTTCTATTGCTCCTGTAGGGCAAGCCTCACTCGCATCTCTAACTGCTTGTTTTTCGTCTTCCTGTATTTCATCTTTTTTTACTTCTGATAAACCAGAATCACCAATCTCAAAAACAGTATCAGCGATAGCACAACAAGCACCGCATCCAATACAAGCATCTTCATTAACTTTTACTTTCATTTTTATATCCTCCTTAAAAAGTATTATAACCAAAATAATCTTTTACGTAAAGAAATAATTACTACTTTTGTTTTTATTTAACTTATGATAAACTAATCTATAGTAGAAGGTGATTAGTATGTCAAGTAGAATGGATCGTTATAGAGATAAAGGTGATGAAAAGACCTATAGTCGTTCAAATAGAAATCAGGAATTATATCAAAATATCGGTAGTAATACGAGATTTACTAACTTAACCGATGTAACTAATGCTAATGCCATTGACTTAGATAATGCTGCCAAAATAACCAACACTAGGGAAGGCTACCATCAAATGAAAGAGTTCAGGCAAAATATCAAAGTTCCAAAGGTAAAAAAAGAACTAGATGACTTTAACTATTTATATCAAACTCGTGAAAATAGAGTCTACGACGTAAATAGGGTTCTAGAGGAAGCACGTAAAAACAGAAGGACGGATGATGATAAAGAAGAAAAGCGCCGCTTAAAAAATAGCAACTACAATATCGTTGCCAGTCTAAATCCTGAAGAATTAGAAAAGTATCGTCAAGAAAAACTAAATCGTGTATATAGAGCTGACGACGATGACATCAAAGAATTAATAAATACCATTACTTCTAAGACTCTAGCCGGAGAAATAGACCAAGCAACTGGCGTCAATTTACTTAGCGACCTAATGGCAACAAGCATTTTAGACAAAGTAGAAAGGCAAAAAGAAGATAATACCAGCACTAATCTTGGCCTTTCTAGAGAAATACTAAATAAAGAACAAATTGAACAAGTAAATAAATTGGATCAAGAAATAATAGAAGAAAAAGATAGTAACTTAAAAGAAGCAGACAGTGATTTTTATACTAGGAGCATGGATTTATCTGACAAAGATTTTGAAATGGATGACGAATTTAAAGAAAAATCTCTACCGTTGCCATTAAAAATAATCTTAATACTACTAGTAATCGTCTGTATAGTAGCTGCTGTTTACTTCATCTACCAAACATATTTCAAATAAAATGTTATCATTAATTTATTTCATATGCTTCTATATTTCTTTACCCGGATTTTTTTATAAAGCAGGTTACAAGCCGCTTCAGGGCTTAATTCCTATATACAATCTTTACATACTATGTGTGATATTGAAAATACCCCCTCTTTTATTAGCAATACTAGGACTAGGTCTTATTCTTTTGCCATGCCGTATGTTCATTGCCACTCTAATAATTGTATTTTTACCATTTCTAATAGCCGATGCTTATAGTGACAATTTGAAGGTATCTATTTTAACAGCCATAATACCAATGCTTATGTACCCAATCTTAGCCTATCTAAAAGGTTATTATACATATTAAGGGGGAGTACCAGTGGAATTTTTTAAGAAACACAAATTCACTACTATATTTTTAATTATTCTCTCAATATATATTTATCAAAATTATACAAGAATCGTTACTCCAAATAATAAAATCAATAAAAATAGTTATCACTATGTGAATGATCTATACATGTCTGATGGAAGAATCTACAATAACTACTTAAATGACACAGAAAAAAAAATGTACGATTTACTATTTCAAAACGCTAAAAAACATGTCCGTCAAATAACTTTTCCCTCATATGAAATTGGTTGTAAAGATTTTGAAGATTGCTATGAAGTTGTATCAAAAGTAAACAATGCTCTCTATGTGGATCATCCAGAATTAATTGAATTTGGTGGAGTAAAAGACGTTTTCATGGAAGGCTTAGATGTTGAAATAAATGTCAAATATTCAACCAATCCTCTTTTCGCAAAACTAGGCGTTGAAAAAATTAAAAGAATAATTTTTGACATTAAAGAAGCAACCAAGGACATGAATGACTTAGCCAAAATAGATTATGTCTACAGTTGGATAGCAAAAAACACAAAATATGATCAGACTTTTACATTATCTGCCAAGAATCAATCTGCCTATAATGTTTTCATTCATAAAGAAGCAGTTTGTGCTGGCTTTGCCAAGGCAAGTCAAATAATATTCCAAAACATTGGTATAAAGTCCTATGGAATTATAGGAAACTCAACTGGTTACCACATGTGGAATGTTATAGAATATAAAGGTAAATATTACTATTATGATTCAACCGTTGCAAGTTCAACCTATAAAAATAAATCAGGCTTAATTCAAGAAGAAATGAATTATTACACAGCCGAATATCCGGACTGGTATCCCAAAATAGAAAAGACACGGATGAAACCATAGTTTAAACTAGTTAATGCCTACCAAAACAAAAAAAAGAAAAGCCAGTACAAATACTCAAACGGAAAAGTCTCCAAAAAAGCATTAAAACAAAAAAAGCACACAAAAGAAACAGCGAAATCCTAAAAATTCAAAAAAAGTACAAAAACAAATAAAACTTCAAAAAAAACCAAAAATTATATTATAATATATATAGAGCAGTGGGAGTGGTTACATGAATTTAAACTTTATAATAAATGACTACGTATTAATATGGAATATTCTATTTCAGGCCTCAGTTTCAGAGCCTATATATAATTTAAAGCAAAAACTATGGAATACCTATAAAGAACAATATAACAGTACTTACAAAGATCGTATCATCATTCTAAAGGATGTAAAAAACTATATACCAAATGATGATACAATCTACAACATAGTTTTAGAATCTAAAGAATATGAAGATATAAAAAAAGAAACAGAAAAATATCGTCTAGAGGTAGTAAGTTTATGGACCAAAAAATTATCAACAGAAATTCAAAAACTTATCCGCAAACCTCTACCAGACTATACAATCTATCTTATAGATAATCGTCTAGAAGTCTTAGAACTTCCAAATATTGCAGCAGATGATGTAAAGGTTGCCATTCTAGGTAAAAAAGTACCAACCAAATCTCCAATGAAATTAATTTTGTTTATTATTGAGTCTATCCTAAAAAAAGAACTAAATACTTATAAAGATAATAATTGCCTTATTGCAAATGCCATAATCGAAATGGCCATAGAAAATGAACTAGCAACTAGAATTTCTCACGTCAGTACCTATTGGACCAATGAAGGAAAATTATTAAGTATAAAACAACAAATATATCCATTTTGGCTAATGTATTTAGGAATTACAAAAGAACAAATGACAAAATATATGAACCGTGATAAAATAACATTTGACGTTGACAAGTTTCCGTATGAAAACAATTTAAAAAATCTAGACATTACAGACTTTATTGATTTCTGTATTCAAAACAAAAAAAGAATAATTAGGGAAGAACAATTAGAATTAATATAATGGATCTGGTGATAGTATGGATGAAAAAATTAAAATATTATTAGACAAAATAAATATTGATAAGAATAATTATCAATATTTTTCTGATGCTAAAATATCCAAAATAAGAATAAACTCTAAAACAGGTAGTTGGAATATCTTTGTTGAAAAAACGACACCTTTACCAATAGAAATCTTTACAGAATTAGAAGAAAAAAAACATCTCCTAGATGAGGCTGCGGAAGAAATAGGTTTTATTTTTGATGTTGAAAATCCGGACCTAAATACTTACAAAGAATACTATCCATATCTTTTAAAATTACTAAAGTCAGATTTAAAAGTACTAGAAATATATGAAGATGCCCTTCAAATAGAAGATGATTTTTTAATACTAATTGCCAGTAACGAAGTAGAAAAGGAAAGGCTAGAATCATGTCTTTCTAAAATAAATACTTTTTATAAATGCTTAGGATACAAATTTAATATTGATGTAATAATTCGAAAAGGTGAAAACATCCTTGAAGAAATTAAACAAGATTTAATCGTTGAAGCCCCAATACCAATAAAAGAGGAAAAGAAAGAGCCAAAACCAGAAACATCAATCTCACCTGAGAAAAAGTATCATAAAGAACCAAAAGATCCAAATAGTGTTATTGGTCGAGGCATAAAAGAAGATCCAATAAAAATAAAAACCTTAATTGGTGAAGATAACAACGTTGTTGTTGAAGGGTTTGTCTTTGGAACAGACTATTTTGAATCTTCTAAAACCGATTTCAAAATAATAACTCTAAAAATAACTGACTATTCCGATAGTATTTATTGTAAAGTTTTTGTTAGAGATCCAGAGGAGTATGGCAGACTTTGTAAAGAACTAAAAGCCGGTAATTGGTTTAAAATTCGTGGCTATACTAAAAATGATCAATTTTCTAAAGAACTAGTTTTAAATGCTAGAGATATTGTAAAAATAGAAAAAGAAGTTTCTGTAGTCAAAGATACCGCTGAAGTAAAAAGAGTAGAACTACATTGCCATACTAAAATGAGTCAAATGGATGGTCTTGCTGATGAAGAACAACTTGTCAAACAAGCCATGAAATGGGGCCATAAAGCCATAGCAATAACCGATCACAATGGTGTTCAAGCCTTTCCACATGTCTTCAACCTAGTAACTTCACATAATAAAAACTTAAAAGAAGGCGAAGAACCATTTAAAGCCATTTATGGTACAGAATTAACCCTAATTGATGATACCGTAAATATTGTCCTACGACCTAATAAAGACGTCCTACTAGATCAGACCTATGTTGTTTTCGACTTTGAAACAACTGGTTTTAATGCCGGTGGTGCTGATTCAATTATTGAAATAGGTGCCGTAAAAATTAAGAATGGCGAAATTCTAGAACGTTATGATGAACTAATTAATCCAGGTAGACCATTACCGCAAAAAATTATTGATGTAACCAATATTACTGATGCCATGTTAGCCGGAAAAGATAATGAAGAAAATGCCGTAAGAAGATTTATTGAATGGTATGGCGACTTACCAATGGTAGCCCATAATGCCAAGTTCGATGTATCTTTCCTTGAAATGGCCCATAAAAAATACAATTTAGGTAAGTTTACTAATCCTGTAATTGATACATTAGAATTATCAAGAACCATGGACAACACTTATGCAAGACACTCCCTATCAGCCCTGGTTAAAAGATATGATGTTCCTTGGGATGAAGAGGCACATCACCGTGGAGATTACGATGCTGAAGGAACGGCCTTAGTTTTCCATAAAATGTTAAAAAAACTATCCAATCGTAACATTGAAACAATGGACCAATTAGATAATTTAGTAAGTAAAGACGAAATTCATAAATATGGTCGTGCTCATCATGTAAATCTTCTAGCAACTAACCATATCGGTCTAAAAAATCTTTTCAAATTAGTATCTCTTGCGAATACAGTTTATTTGTATAAAACACCAAGAATATTACGTAGTGAAATTGAAAAGAATAGGGAAGGGCTCCTAGTAGGCTCTGGTTGCTACGAAAGTGAAGTCTTTAAAGAAGCAACTTCTAAAAGTGAAGATGAATTATCAAATATCATTAGATTCTATGACTATGTAGAAGTTCAACCTCTAGAGTGCTATGGTCACTTAATTCAAACTGGTGACTTTGCTAACGAAGTAGAGTTAGCCGCCAACATCGAAAAGATAATCAGAGTAACCGAAGATGCTGGTAAAATAATGGTCGCAACCGGAGATGTTCATCATATTAAAAGAGACGATAAAATTTATCGTGAAATCATAGTTAATCAAAAAGTACCAGGTGGTGGACGTCATCCTCTTGCCAAATCAAGTATCAAGGAAATTCCTTCTCAACACTTCCGTACAACCGATGAAATGTTAGAAGATTTTAAATTCTTAGATAAAGAAACTGCTTATCGTATCGTTGTTGAAAATCCTAATAAAATTGCTGACATGGTAGAAATAATAGAAGTAATTCCTGATACCGGAGGTATTCCATTCTCTCCAAGAGTAAAAAGTGATGACGGTAAAAGTTACCTAGACTGTCCGGCCGTAGTTACCGACTTAGTTTACACTAAAGCCGCTGATTGGTATGGAGACCCACTACCTTATTATATAGAAGAACGTATCGCCACCGAATTATATGGTGATATTGTCTTAAAAATAACTAAAGAACGTTTACAGGAAACCTTATCCGGCGATGAACTAGAAAAAGTAGCCCATCAAGAACTACACGATACTATCATAAAAGGTTTTGACAATGTTAAAAGTATTGTAAGAGAATACGTTAAGAAAACTTCAGAAGAAGAACTAGATGAAAAAGCCCTTGAAAAACAGGTCAAAAAAGTACTAGGCGGTATCATCGGTGGTGGTTTTGATCCGATCTACCTAATTGCTCAACGTCTTGTTAAACACTCCAATGATGAAGGCTACTTAGTTGGTTCTCGTGGTTCCGTAGGATCTAGTTTCGTCGCAACCATGATGGGAATAACTGAAGTTAATCCGCTACCTGCTCATTACAGATGCCTACAATGTAAAACTAGTATTTTTACTGATGATGAAGGAAAAACATTCTCGGCTGATTACTCATCAGGCTTTGATTTACCAGATAAAGAATGTCCTAATTGTCATATTCCATTATATAAAGATGGACAAGATATGCCATTCGCAACCTTCTTAGGATTCAATGCTGATAAAGTACCAGATATTGACTTAAACTTCTCAGATTTAAACCAAGCCAGTGCTCATGCTTATACTAAAGTTTTATTTGGTGAAGATAATGTTTATCGTGCTGGTACAATTGGTACCGTTGCTGATAAGACAGCCTTTGGTTTCGTAAAAGGCTACTGTGAGGAACATGGTATACCAGATATGCGAACAGCTGAAGTAGAGCGCCTTGCTATGGGCTGTACTGGTGTCAAAAGAACGACCGGCCAACATCCTGGTGGTATCGTCGTTATTCCAGACTACAAAGAAGTTTACGACTTTACACCATTCCAATTCCCAGCCGAAGATGCAACCGCTGAATGGCGAACAACACACTTCGATTACCATGCTATCGATCAATGTGTTTTAAAACTAGATATTCTAGGTCATTCTGATCCAACTCAATTACGTATTATCCAAATGCAATCTGGAACAGATATTATGAAAGTACCAATGGATGATAAAGATACTATGAGTATTTTTACCTCAACTGATGTTCTAGGCGTAACAAATGAACAAATAATGTGTAATACTGGAACTCTAGGTATTCCAGAATTTGGTACCTCATTTACTATAAAACTAGTAGAAGATACTAGACCAACAACCTTTGGCGAACTTATAAAAATTGCTGGACTTTCTCACGGTACCGATGTTTGGTTAGGCAATGCACAAGACTTAATCAAAAATAATATTGTTCCATTTAAAGAAACAATCGGCTGTCGTGACGACATCATGGTTTACTTAATAAATAAAGGTATGGCTCCAATTAAAGCCTTCAAAATTATGGAGTTTGTTCGTAAAGGAAAGGCCTCAAAAGATCCAGAAACTTGGAAAGGACATGTCGAAACAATGAAAGCCTCTAACATTCCAGAATGGTATATTGAGTCTTGTCATAAAATAAAATACATGTTCCCAAAAGCCCATGCGGCTGCCTATGTAATGAGTGCCTTTAGAATAGCCTGGTACAAAGTTCATATGCCAGTTTACTTCTATTCATCTTGGTATTCATCAAAAGCAACAGATGTTGATGTCGAAGCCATGATTAAAGGCTATGATGCTATCAAAGCCAGAATAGAAGATATCTTAGCCAAAGGCTTCGAAGCAACTAATAAAGAAAATGGTCAGGCTGAAAGTTTAAAGGTTGCTCTAGAAGCAACGGCTCGTGGTATAAAGTTCTTAAAGGTAGATTTATATGAAAGTGATGCAACGGTATGGATAGCCAAAAATGATAAAGAAATATATCCACCATTTATCGCCATCGATGGCCTAGGTGAGACAGTTGCTAAAAATATCGTCAAAGAACGTGAAAAGCAACCATTCCTAAGCGTTGAAGACATCCAAAGACGAGGTAAAGTATCACAAACACTAATCGACAAAATGAAATCTATGGGTCTATTAAATGATTTACCAGACTCAAATCAATTATCATTATTTTAATTAAGATACTAATTATTTAGTATCTTTTTAATAATTAATCAAAAAAAAGACAAACTTTATTATTGTTTGTCATCAATTAATTTAACATCATCTATATATTGATAGTTTAAAGCATTTTCACTAGAAACAGCCGGTCTGTTAGTTGCTTTTTCATATGAATTTTTTGCATCATTTGCAACCTTACCACCTTTACGAGCAACTCTCATATTTTCAGATAAGCCATGTGGATTTTCTGATTTTGCTATATCACGAGTAGCAATTTCTCCAAGAGTTGTTAAAGCAATTTCAATATCAGACATATTATCTCGTAAAGATTCTTTTCTAATACCTTTATAGGCTTTATATTCACTTGCTTTCATACCAGCCCAAGATTTATATATTTCATTAGTAAGCATCGCAAACTCAATTGGTTTTTCAATGCCACCTTCTTTCCATATGTCGGTTAACTTAAATCTATTCACTATAGAAATTAATCTTTCCTTAATCCAGCCATCACCATAACCCTTCCGTCTATAATATTCTACGGCTCTATTAATTGCTAACTCTGGATCAAATACTTCATCAATTCTTTCTTTGCCAAGTGATGCTAGCCAAAGTTTCATAGGTTCAGCCTTTGGACTAGGTACTGATTCAATAAGTCTAAATATTCCGGCTGTATCAAGTGCATCAGTGCTATAGTATTTACCATCTGCTGATTTCATTTTCAGTTGGTTAGTAATACTAACCAACTCACTTCCTTCATTATTTAATTTATTTTTAAGCCATTTCCAGTAATTTCTTGATTTTTGATAATCATTATTAGTTAATGCCCCAATAACATCAATAA